>Ga0123355_10007459_pt1 | contig 16390 bp, 8 predicted proteins | sample TergutEmb28metaG_3_FD_89872 | JGI IMG/M metagenome (GOLD analysis project Ga0123355, IMG submission 89872) | Embiratermes neotenicus P1 segment gut microbial communities from Petit-Saut dam, French Guiana - Emb289 P1 | ecosystem: Host-associated > Arthropoda: Insects > Digestive system > Gut ...
ACCCTCCCCTCCACTACCTGCTGGACCACTAACCGCCCCGCACGGGCACACCACTTCCTATTGGCTCTGCCACTTCCCCGCTCCAAACCCAACCAGGTATATATACCACGCACAATCCTGCCATTGACATACTTCATTGACCTGCCTATGAAGATGGAACCGATAGTGAGTTCCGAAACGTCGGCAATTAGAACTCAGACGCCGGGGAATTACCCAAAAAGAAACAAATTACATTTAGAACAGGGCGAAAGCTTAGAAAAAAGTATGTTTATTTTAGTTTATAAACAGCGATGTTCTATCTAATAATTTACGTTGTCTATCGACGATAGAATGTGAAATAACAAATTTCTGTTTGGAAGTATGACAAATACAATCACTCATGAAGTTACGGTATTAATTGTAAGCTGATTATCACAGAACAGTAGTTTGGCGAATTCTTATTTCTCGTCGTGAACTACTCGGAGTTTTGGATTTCTAAAGCCTTTTACAGCAACTGTGATCAAAGTATTTGTCATACGGTCTCTTTGTAGGTGGCTGTTTGCCACTTTTGTCGACGGGTGTACAGTACAGCGATGGCATACTAATTATTTTTCTGCATCCTTTCTGAATGTTTCCTTTTTCATGAACCATGTATATCTTCCACTGTACTTTAAACGTTCCATCTTTTCTTTATATCCGCATAATTGTGGTGGTCCAACGCGCAGTTTTTAAATGTAATTACTATGATGTTGAATCCCAATGCACAGAAAACAAACATGAAACAGTGAAAGACTGGGGGTTTTTATTAGTAAACTATCGGAAATTTCGAGACACGCAGTCTGTAGGGTGTAAGTATGCAGAGACTTTTCATATATTAGGTTTACCTGCAGTATGATGCCTAGAACTTTTTCCCAGTTGCGGGGTATTCATGACGCATTGGTAGCAGATGGTACTTACCACATCTTCACGTAGTCACCATTGACTGCGTCTCACTGTGTCAGTGAGGCTTCAATTTCGGCGTGGAAAAAGTCGGTTTCAAGTGTCTTTGTGTAGGAAGTAACAGATTGTTTCATGTCGACGTCTGCTCGCAACTCGATTGCCAGTCACGTGCTTCTTATGGACCCAGATAGATGGACATACCCGGACGCGAGACCACGACTGTACGGACAGTGGTTCATAACCTCAACTGCGTAGCGCCGTACCCAGTTACGAGTCCGTTTGGCGGTATGGAGACCAGTGACTTCCATCTCTTTGGACCGCTGGAGAATCACCTGGTTTGCGCTGATTATGGAAGTTTTGTGTCTTCTGGGATATGATGCAGTGTATTATAATAATTATGACAAAAGATCCGCCAGGAGGATGGTACTCTTCTTTCAGACGGCGAAAATGTTACCTTTATGCTAAACATGCCGTTGTGGTGATATGTAAAGGTGCAAAGAAATAAACCACCAGTCACATTTTTATTTTATTTTTGTCAGAGATTTAGTCTGTTTTAAAACACCTGTGGGCCAACTTAGCCATCTGAAATTAATACAAGGGTGTACGGATTGCGTGGGAGGAAATTAGAGACAAAGTACGTAGTATAAAAATAAATTACATTTGAATTTGTTTTACTTAAAGTGTAGTAATACGTGAGGTTACCTTATAGAAATAAATCCTGTGTGGTGGTGGTGGTTATTTCAACTGTATGGAGTTACAGCTGTGACAGTTATAGGTTATGTTCATTAAGATGTTCAGTTATGGCGTATAATACTATTTCATGATTATTTTGTAGAGTAGATTTGTGGGATTCCTTATTTTTAATGTATATTGCATGAAGAAATTACTGTTGTAGAATTTATTTTCTTGTATGTAATATGTGGACTTCCATGTATTTGAAGTCAAATATCAGAAGACGGCAAACCTATTTTTTTTAGATTCAAAACACCAAATTTTATGGAAATGTGTTAAGCAGCTGATGACGTATAGTAAAAGGACATATGTAACACTGCTCCCTTCTGTGACTTTTCTTCCCGCACTGTGCACATAAAACGCATTGCACATAACTTCGGCAGTGTATTAAAGCTACATATCTAGTGTTCGCTGGGAACACAGCAGCAATCACTGACAAGTAGTTATGAAGCCATGGCTTACAGGCTTTAATCCTAACTTTATTAATCTGAAGACTTAATTTTGAATAAACGTGGACTACCAGGGTCACAAGGGACTCACTGTCACCCGCGGACATAATTAAGATTTTGCCTCGTTATTTCCTGAGGAGAACATTCGTTCTTCCCTTTCAGTTGCTCCTACGAAATGCTCATGCCGTGAGTTCCATGAAGAGGAAGAATGAGAAATATTGTGCGTATTGTCGCTCTATGCAACCTGAATTAAATATTCATATATACAGAGCAATATCCCGAGTTTCGTGCTGTTCTTATAGGGACATTTTTCGCTTCTTGGAAGTTAATACGATTCAGAAAGTTGTGCTAAAAATACCTCAGGCCGCAACACTGCCGGTGTGGGCCAGTTAGAATCCCGACCGACACACCAACTGTCATGAATAACTTCCGTCGTGACTTTCTTCAGTAGTATTAAGTATTTCATTTAGGTAACGGCTGCTAACATCCCTTATAGTGCATCATTCGTTAGTGGTGCTAGTACGGACACTAATATAATCTGTGGTACTGGGAGTGGGGTAAAACAAACCACAGGGAATTGGATTTCAGAATTGTACATAATAACTGGTAGAAAAATTGGTGTTAGTGTTAAACAGCTCGGGAATGAATCAAATATGCAAGGAATTATACCCACTTCATTTCTTGTTGCTGGGAGAAAGCAGATCCTTCATTAATATCTAAATTTTTTAAGGAATACGGCCAATTCGGCACGTGTGATTTCCTTGAACGCTTTTTCTTTATTGTGGTTCTATTACGACAAAGGAATTTGTAGAAAACTCAACCGCATAACAGTAACCCCCTCGGTCACGGAGACATAGTTAACAAAAAAGTTTGTACCAAACAAATTGCGCGCTTCATTTGCACCGAGACACTTGAAAACATCCGTTCTGGATGAACCTATTTCCTTTATTTCACAGCGCGATGATATAATCTCTTCTTTTTTCATTGAAATATAAACCTTGCTAATAGAAAGTTTTCGTCATAAACGTCGCTGTGCTTCTACCATTCTTCTACTCGAATATTTCCCAACACAAGTCAGAGACGTAAACATATTATTTGTAAACCCGAGTCACGACAGTTCGGTAAGGGTGGTCTTCTCACGCCAAAAATCTTGACAACTAAAATGGAAAGTCACTTTTTTATAGCAAAGGAAATAATATTTCAGCTCATATGTAATAAGAACGAACAGGATAGCGACCAGACTGCTTAAATGGCTGCATGAAAGAAATACCATAAAACTGCATGTACAATTCTTCCTGAGAATGAACACTCGGTTGTTCGAAACATGTCGAAGGAAATATAATTAAATTAAACCGATAATTATAAAAGTTCGCATTTTGTTGGTTCTTATTACAAATGTATAACAAAATGCACGGTTCAAAAACCGTAAAATATTTTCAGCACCGAAAACAGGTGCACTTGCACGAAGAAACGTTGGCTGAGGTGTTCATATAAATGCCTCGGGCAGGCTGGGTCTGATTGCAGTAATGCACTGCGAAACAACTTGCAGACGTTCCGAAGAAAGCTCTATCCCATAAATTGGAGTAATTTCGAATTTACACAGACACACACGCTGACACACACACACACACACACACGCTGACACACCTACACACACGCATACATACACATACACACGTACACGTACACACACATATACACACATATGCCGGTCCCAGTGACCGCGCGGTCTAAGGCGTATGTCTGCGGCCGGTCGCCTGCTGTGATCGTGGGTTCAAATCCCACCGGGGGCATGGATGTTTGTTGTTGTGATTGTTGTATGTTGTCAGGTAGAGGTCTCTGCGACGAGCTGATCACTCGTCCAGAAGAGTCCTACCGACTGTGGTGCGTCGTTGTGTGTGATCTAGAAACCTCTGAATGAGGAGGGCCTGGCCGCGTTGGGCCGCAGCGCCACAGGAAACATATATATATATATATATCGAATGTCGTATATTGCTCTAAAATTTGGGAATTGCGACTTTAAAGTTGAAAATGTTTAGTTTCTCCTGTACCGAGAAGTCTTGAGAGATCGCAGGTTGAACCTCGGTGATCGTAAACAACTTGTATAACTTCCTTAAGTGGTATTGTTCTGGGTTAGTGCTTGGAGGGTATAGTGCAGCGCACGTCCCGTAACAGACAATGACACGAACCAATAATTACTAATTAGTGATTGACGTCGCATCACATACTGCCCGTATGTAACAGTTATAGCCCATAATGTAACTAATGGAATTACATGGCACAGTCTAAATTAATTAGATCGGTGAGGCCGTCCATAGAATTTAATATTCTTAAGAACAGCGAATATGACATGTTCGTGAATAATGTCAACACAGTCGTGAAGTACACAAGCAGGTATGTGAAGCTACGTGAACTAATTGTGAAAGTGGTGTTTTTTATTTTTCAAATTTGACTGCGATGCAACAAAGCAGACCCCAGTTTCACGCGACTAAAATCATATACTGTGTCAGCGTTACAGAATGTTAAGCGCAAACAATAATTATAACTTCTGTTGGTGGGACGGGTTCTGACACAACTGTACTAGAGTCGTTTTTTTTTGTGTCAGCAGTCTTAATGGTGTGACGCTTAACAGAGATTGCAAGCAACTTGGGACACTTTCTTAACCTTCGTTGAGAGTTAAGGACTTGTTACGGGAGAAGAAGAAGAAGAAGAAGAAGGAGAAGAAGAATAATGCGGGAATGCCTTGAACTTCTTTATTCACATTTACACAGTTCTCATTTTTAACTCATTTTCTGTAGGTGAGAATCACAAACCTGTCTTCAGCACAGCGTTGAGCTACAGCAAGATTTTCCTTTTGGTTCGTTTATTTCGCTTGGTCTCTGTTGTTTTTAGTATGGTAGTCTGTGACCAACATTTCGCTGTGCAATTGCCTGACTTGTGTTACTCATCTTTGTGTATCATACACTTAGCATATACTTAATTTTGTTGTTAAATGCAGTTGTGTTTGTGCACTTATACACACGGTTGCATGCTGGATAGGCTGTTCTTGTACATTAGGAACCTGAATGAGCGAGATCGCTAGCCTGGTAATTTTCCGAGCAAAAGAGTGTTTTTGGAAGCTTGTTAAATAGTTTCCAATTAATAGAACTGACTAATATAATTGTGTATCATCAAACTTTATAAGAGTTACATTAGCAATTAACTTGGATAAGCATTAAGTCGAATACTGAGTGATTTACAATTGTCTCATACCCATATTTTCGTATGTAAAATGAGGACTGTGTGTGTGTGTGTGTCTTATGGATTCAAAACATTTATCTACATAAATAAGTAGATATGCTCACAGGCTTGCATTTATGCACATTCGGGATTACTTGGCTTTTGGCCTTTGTCCCTCATCCAGTGATCCAAAAGGCACGGGGAGTAACATACCGTTTCGAAAACTGGATCGGTTTCCGAAAGACGATTTTTTTTTGGGACAGTACACGTAAACAGTGGTCAAAGGGTAGAAGCTGAATCGAATATTTTGGCTGCTTCATATCTTGACATTAATTTTACAGTTATGTGACTGTGAGGTATTTGGTAATAAATATTTTGTCCTTTAAATTATAGAGGAATGACTTAAATTTTAGACGTATACGATACCAGTCGCATATGTACGTGTAGATTGTGAAATCGATTCCTTTGATTTCCGTGATTCTGAACTATGGAAAAGGGCTCTGTAAAACTTACTTTTTCCAACTCTGAACGTGCTACTGGAGGATTAAAAGCAGAGTAGGCCTGTTTAGTGGTCAAGCTGTTTACTTATACATGGCTTCTTGCGAAGAGTAATCCGATTTGACGTACCTTCACGCTCTGACAATATTTATCCGATAAAATTAGCCAACGGCTGTGTTCTGTCGGAAAAAGAATTTCCTGGTACGATACCGTATTTAGAACGCTCAACGCCCGCAGCTTATACCTGTCTATTCAATGCTCGTGCAGTTGCGGTTGCCGCTTGAACACGGTGAAGCTCTGACTCCATGAGGTTTAAGAATATCCCACCTAGAGATCGCTTGACGGAATTAATTTGACCACTGTGAATAGAAAATTGTTGAATTGATGTAACTTGGGGATATTAAAATCTGCGATCTGTTATCTATTCCACGGTCATATTTTTTGCATAATTTCGGTTTTAGAATGTTATTTGAATCCTGCATTAAGGAACTGGAGTCGTTATTTAGATACTGGCTACAAATACCTTAAGTGGATTTTTTTTTCTTGTACGGATGTGGAGGTTTGTCTAAAACATTACTGTATAGTGAAATTCATTTAGTTACCGAAGCAGAAATATTAATATAAGTAGGGAGGTGCGTACAATAACAGCTGCCGGCTGTGAAGCTTACAAGCACAAAACTGTCTACATGAATAATAAAATAATATTATATTAAAATTTATATAATTGTTTTCACCTGAAAGTCATCAAAATTTCATTTTATTCTTCCTCATTCTATTGATTTGTGGATTAAGCTCTGTGTTCTTTTCAGATTTTAGAATTGAAGCTTCGAATCGTTTAGACATTTAGTTATCTCTTTGCTTGGCAGATCGCACCATCCTGAACCTCAGTAACAGAAGGGGGGCCGATATACATCCGTGGGTCGGGTTAGTATTCTACCCACGATCGCAATATTTGAGCCGTTTCTGACTTAGCGCACCCTTAGTAGCAAATATCTCGAACAATTTGGTATTTTTACAGAGCATCCCACTGATTGTGTCCGAGAGCGTAAGGCAATACAAGCTGTCGTATCCGACAGCTGTCGTGCTTGCGGATGTGATCAGTGGAATGTTCTGCACTGCACACCGACAAGTTCTCGAGCACCAAAGCAAGATTCAGGAATAGTTAGGACGCGCTGAGAAAAAAGAAATGGACCCTACAACAATGTAATTCTTATTAGTTTTATATGTTGGGTGAGTGATAATTGGCCATGTAATTAACGAGATGGATTAACTAATGTAGAATGTGTACTCGTCTAATGCAACTATATTTATTGGTAGAATATGAAGTATTTTCTACATAAGGTACAACCACATGTTTCGGCGCTCGATAATGGCCATCTTATGTAGAAAATACTTTATATTCTACCTATAAATATAGTTGTGTTAGACCAGTACACAAATCTACATTAGTTATTTCATAGAACACAACGGGAATGACGAACCTCATGGTTAACGAAGTGGATATATTGTTTCCGAATATGGAGGACGCCTGTAGATGTGTGCGGCAGGCTCTCAGAGTCGTTGTTCTAGCGTCAGTTTGGAGGGTTTAACCACCCTCGCCGTAGTTCTTATTTTACTTCTTTTCTGTTTCAGTGTTTCAAAAAATAAGTAACTTAGAAAGTGTGGTGACTGGAAGTGATAATGATTTGGTGGTTTGGAAGTAAGCGGTAGTGGTTTAATCGACCAATTTGTTTGGAAGGGTAGAGGCGAAGGTGAAGGATCTCAGACAGTGTCACGAATTTGCCAGCCGAGATCCTCTTCGGCAAACCTTGGAATACAAGTTCAACCGCCACATCGCACTTGTCATTATTGAACCGTGTAAAGACACTAGCGTGTTACCCTTTAGTAACCAGCACTTGGGCATAGGTTTTGGTTAATAAATGTTGATGTGAACGTAATGAACGGTACGTACGACATTAAGAATAGCATGTTGCAAAACGTTACACCAGCCGCTGTTCGTATTTCTGGTAGCTCTTCTTATTCTTTTGGTGCCCAGCCTGTTGTTTCACAGGAATCGTCAAGATTGTTAATATTTAATATCTTCATTAATAAAATTTATGAATCGGTCTGCAGTTCCTGTTGCCTCGGGGTTGTCAAGAATACTGTAGGCTGTAAAACGTTTCAGTCTGATTCTGACGCAACGTATAAGTTGTGCTTACATAACGATAATGTATTCACTAATTTTGATGTCCTCTCTCAACCTGTGCACAGGACGGGCACCTACAGGTGTTATGATAACAGTTGCTGTATAATACAATTTTAACCTCCCGATGATGAGCACATTAGTGCTCGAAACATGTAGAGGCATATAATAAACTTATTATAAAACAAGAATTTGTGCATTAAGTTTCTTAATTACTAAGATTTTTTCCCTGTGGCGCTGCGGCCCAACGCGGGCCATGGCGTCCTCATTCATGAGGTTTCTAGATCACACACAGCGACGCACCAGAGTCGGTAGGACTCCTCTGGACAAGTGATCGGCTCCTCGCGGAGACTTCTACCTGAAAACACACAACACTCACAACAGACAGACAGCCATACCTCGGCGGGATTCGAACCCACAATCTCAGCAGGCGAGCGGCCGCAGACCTACGCCTCAGACCGCGCGGCTACTGGAACCGGCAATTACTACGATTATAAGATGGTTTTCACTATTCATAAATCTGCTTGTATGTCCATTTAACGTATGTATAAGATTATCGACTGCAATTATAAGTTGCATTTTCCTTGTGAGTTCAAGGGCTTGACATATTGTTAGAGTGTAAACTTCTCATTCACAGCTATGTAGGCCAAAATGTTTTCGCAAGCATTAATCATTTTACGAATGATTAATTACATGGTCCTCTTTTAAGACTCTTAACAGTCTTATTGTGTTATGCTGTGTCCTCTCACAGACTGTCTGTCACCTAGAGCTCCCATATATTGACGAATTCATTTAAACTATAAAGAGTCCGAAATACATTTATGGCATTATGTCGTTACAGAAAATTTTCTATGTGTACATGTGCTAACAAAATGGAGAATCTTCGTAGTTGCACCGTGCATGTTGATAATATTAGTTCTTTATTGTCCAAATAATACACACAAATTATTATAAAATCGTTAAACAGTTAAAATCATTAAAAATTATAATAGTTGCTCTAACATGTTTCAGTTTACGTAAACCATCATCAGGGAGCTCTCAGCCTGTGCTTCGCCAAAGTTACAACTTTGACTTCAGTTACATATATCGTTATGTGAAGTTATCGGTATTGTGGCTGCATATTTGTTCCGTCCTGTTATGGGTGTGGAGCGTGCACTGTGCACAGTGAAACTGTGCACAGTGCACATGTTGGAGCAACTATTATAATTTTAAACGATTTTAACAGTTTACTAAATATGGAGAAGTGTCGGTCACGACTTCAATCTTGAAAATTGTAGCTTGATGCTGTGTTTGTAATTACTGGCTTCCAAAATAAGTTCAGTTGCGCCTTCTTCGTTGATACGTGCCGTTATTTTACGGACAGCCACTAGATTTAATCGGCAACTGATCGCTATTGGCAAGTATTCATTGTGTAAAGCCAATCATTCAGCCAGGTGTGTTTCTGCGACTGATTGTGACTGCAGGAACATTGATATTTGTGACTTTAGTTACATTTCGTTTAAGAACATAATTGAACCTCCGAATATTTGTGTTTTGCAGTGTTATAATATTTATACTAATTGCCTATATTATTACTGGTACTGGACATTAATTTTTTGTTTTCTATTTTTAAACAAATTCCGTCTTATTTTTTTGTTTTGTGTAATTATTAATGCTGTCTGTATAAATATCGATATAATTATCGATATAATCGTGAACAAATTAATATAATGTAATCCTATGTTAATTTAATACACTAATATTAGGCATGTTGTTGTGCAATTTATTACGTAATGTGATATTTTATATTGGTTTGATGTTCCTATGCTCTCTCTTTTATTGCCTTCATTATTGCTGTTCCACCACATTAATGACAAAGGATTGATTTATTATGATTATTTGTTAATTAATTACTGAGCCACATAAGTTCTTGTTGTAGTAAATATTCTCGTAATATTTTCGTTCTTAATCACGAAGCTGTTCAGCCATAATGGGGACTGGAAGTTTAGCGCCATGTATTTATAACCTAGGTATTCGATCGTCGTTAGCTGTGAGCATCGCGACCCAACCCCTTTACCCCTGAAATAGTTTCCAGTACAGTTTGATTGGAGACTGCGTGGGCCCCAGAGTAGAGTTGGACGCTGTGGAGAATAGGGAAGGCCCTCTGGATTCGCGTCTCATTTTTCAGCCAACTGCTGATTGAGTTTACGTGCCGAAATATCTCGGCAGCTTGCCGTTCGTTGTATTTAGTAAATCCTAGAGGCCGTATGTCTGTCAAGTTGTTTTATTATTTTCAGTTATTTATATTTAGTTTAATCTATTAGATTGCCGCTTATTTAGATTTTTTGTATAATGGGAAAGTTTCGAGACCTGTTGGCACACAACTCGAGCACTTAAGAATATTTTCGTTATTTAGAATGAGTAAAAGCTGCTCTATATTAGAGAAGAGTGTTGCAGTATATTCAAAAATATGGCATCAATGAAAGTTGCCATCGATATCTATGACGGTAATGGTTCGTATACAAGGAGTCCGGCTTCAAACAACGACCCATACGTTGACTAGTCTCATAGGGTTTTGTATCGTTTGTATATACTGCGAGGTGATGGCTGGGTATTGCCTAAAACTAGCCGTGCTCCTTTTCTGCCATACAGTTTCCAATTCATTACTTATTAAACACTCTCTAAGTCGGAATTTCCATCAAGCGAGCAGTTGAAAGTGTCATGAAACTGTGGAAGAATATTAATAATTTAATATCCGTTTCCGGTAGTCTATCTCATTTCTGCACATCAAGACAGATACAGGCCTTTGTCTAAAAGGTGTACTATAGTTTTTTTTTCTGCAGTAGTGCCCAATGTTATTTTAACGCTGGATTACTACGTACTATTTGATTAGATACAAAGGGTATCTAACTTGGTAAATGTAGGCTTGTACCCTTTTGAGGTTTTACATCATGTATCATGCACCTCGTTTTGTTGATTTTGGCGATCGCAGTAGCGTACTGCAGGTGGATGCATTATCCGCCTGAACCAAATTGCCACTGAATGGGGAGACAGTACGTTGCTACGAATCGTAGGATGACACCAAATATCTGCGGCAAGATTTCAACAACAACGCCGTGAAAACCTGAATAATTTTATTGTGGACCTACCTGGGCCCAGATCTCAGGTTATGTCGCTTGGTCCGTTGCTACGTGACGCTTTGTTCATGTTGTATTCATGGCAGCGGCAGAGTCCACCAGCGGGAAGACAGAGAAGTAGGATTTGCCACCTGCTGCTTCCTTATGACGTCATGTATCCTAATACAGGACCTACACACACGATCAGGAAAGCACTGTGCCAAAGTACCGTTGATAGTCAATGACTGAACATTGTGCTCTTTCAAATTTGGTCTATGCAGGACAGAATTTGAAGTGGTTACGCCAGTTCAGCGAAGTTTTTAACCATTCTGTGGAACAGATTCTTTCTTGAGAAATCATAAGTGGCTCGTCTGGGAAAGACGTTCCCGTATTTTGTGGAACCCAAAGATGCATTGCTCTTTTCACAAGGGCTAGCCAGTTATTACTTTTCTGAATAAGATAAATCAATTCCACCACCACCACCTCCTATTTATTTCGACGTCTACTTTAATTTTGTTCTACCTTCCACACTTAGGTCTTCCCAGTAGTTCTTTCCTTCAGTTTGCATTTCTCTTGTCCCACACGTTCCCTGCTTTCGCCGACCATATCATATTCCTTGATGGGATCATTCCTGTTGAGTTTAATTCATGGTGAAACTTCCCATGTTCTTAAAACTCCATTGTAATTTGCAATAATCTCAGTGACTTTGTAATCCTTTGCACGAGATATTTAGTCCAGAATTACTGGATTCTCTTGTCTGAAATAATTTGTTGTTTGATAGAGAAGATCAGTGAAAGAAGTCTTCATTTTTCCTTACAGTGAAACATTTCAGACTTAGAGATTAATACTGTGCATAAATGCAAAAAAGAAGAAAAGACAAGTTTTATAAGAGGCCACAATGATAAGCGCCTTATGGTGTAGCAGAAATTGAGAGGTTCATAAGTAGTCCTGTATTGTGTGGTGCTTCAGTGGAAAAGCGACCTTGCCTTCTGTTGTCTTTACAAATCACTGTCAGATGCTCACTCTGCTACTGTACATAAATCAGTGGCTCTAGTTGTCCAATTATTTTCGGTACAGAGCACAGAGAACTGAGATAAAATATTCTTTGCTTTGTGTGTCGTTAAATTGTCTGTGAATCGAGAATCGGTTTAGGACTCTTTAATCAAGACAGGGACTATACATATTACAACTTTTGTACTGAAATTCTGAATTCGGCCAGACGTGTTCGTTTGATTTCCAGAACAAACAATTACAAAATTTTCCTACACAACATCAATGGATTGGCGTGTGTTAAGGAAGATATGTTGATTGCAAGGTAGAAAGTCAATTTTAAACATTTATTGCATTAAATTCCTTCTTTAGGGATTTAAATTAAGGTTCTAAATTTTAATACAGTTTAAGCTCTGAATTACGTACAGAAACTTTTATGATAAACGTCTTTATAAAAGGAAAATTGATTGTTTTGAGCAACTTTGATCCGTTGCTTTTATTTCCCCTGCAAGTTTGTGAACCTGCTTAAGACAGATGCAAGCATATCATAATAATTCTGGTGTAATGAACGCACACAAATTAGCGCAGTGGCTCGCTTCAGCTGTTACTTCAGGTCATCGAGCCTTCGCAAGGAATCGATTATTCGCTTCACTTACTGTGACGTATCGATTCATTGAGATACAACGATGTAGTGAGGCGATTGACGAACTGTTGGAGATGGCGTGCAAGGAGAAAAGCAGGTGTACCTAGTGACAGCTTGTGCAAGGAGAAAAGCAGGCGTACTTGGTGACAGCTTGTGCAAGGAGAAAAGCAGGCGTACCTAGTGACAGCTTGTGCAAGGAGAAAAGCAGGTGTACCTAGTGACAGCTTGTGCAAGGAGAAAAGCAGGCGTACTTGGTGACAGCTTGTGCAAGAAGAAAAGCAGGTGTACCTGTTGACAGCTTGTGCAAGGAGAAAAGCAGGCGTACCTAGTGACAGCTTGTGCAAGGAGAAAAGCAGGCGTACTTGGTGACAGCTTGTGCAAGGAGAGAAGCAAGTGTACCTGGTGACAGCTTTGGGGCTGCGAGGTATAAACTTGTTTTTAAAGCATTTTGTCTTCGTATCAGTCCGTACCTCTCCAATTTGTGACCAGGAATGTGTCATTTCACTAAATTGTATTGAAAACCATGGAATTTCGCAGAAAACAAGTATCAAAAGAACTGATAAAATAGTATAATTAGGATGTCTGTAGAGAAGCATATGTTTCAGTGTTTATATTGTAAAAGGAAAACTAAAAAAACCTCACTTTTTATGGTAGGATTTAACGGAGGACTAATTAAAATTACCAGAAAATGTAAGTAATGTGTCCTTATGACCGTCTCAAAATATGTTTGTCCAATTTGTTGCTAACGTGAGCAAGGAATAAGTTTAAATAAGTCACAACACAACTAGTATCTTAGGTACTTTTATTTATTTAGGGTGACGACATGTTTCGGCCCAAGTTTTGGGCCATCATCAGGTCACAAGTATGAAATGAGGAAGCTGTACAATGTAAGTTATAAAATAATATGTATTGATCTAAATTCAACGAATTCGTTGAATTTTGGATCAATAAAATATAAATAAACAGAATAATATATATTGATCTAAAATTCAAAGAATTCGTTAGATTTTAGATAAATATATAATATTTTATAAATAACGTTGTATAGCTTCCTCATTTCACACTCGTAACCTGATGATGGCCCAAAACTTGGGCCGAAACATGTCGTCACCCTAAATAAATAAAAATACCTAAGATACTAGTTGTGTTTTGACTTATTTAAGTTTATTCCTTGCTCATATACTGAACACAACGGGGATGGCTCACCTAAAGATTGTTGCTAACGTATTAACCGTCTGACGATGCAGAATGTTTCATAATTTCAGTTGCTAGAAATAAATTTTGGAACACCGTTTGTAACCAACCGCGATTCAATCGATATCGACACATTATATACGGATCTAAACAACAAAAAATCTCCCCCACAGAGGAAATGTGTCATTTTCATCCACATGTGCCCGCAGTGCAGTTCAAGAAGATGGCCTATTCTGAAGCTACGTGCCGTTACGGCATTCACAACAACTGAGATGAAACTGGAAGATATGTGGCATACATGTGAATGATGAGCAGTTATGTACTGAACTTTAGGCGAAATATTTAATGGTATGAATTCATTTAGGACACCTGCAGTTTTATTGGTGAATAATGTAATTAAACCTGTTTTGGTTTTGCTTTCTTTATTGTGTCCTGTTTGCTGTAATGTCGTTGTTTGCGTTCAGAATATTTGCGCTCCTTCTGTTATGTGTCCTGTTTACTGTACTGTCGTTGTTTGCGTTCAGAATATTTGCGCTCCTGTTATGTGTCCTGTTTAGTGTACTGTCGTTGTATGCGTTCGGAATATTTGAACTCTTTCTGTTATATGTCCTGTTTACTGTACTGTCATTGTTTGCGTTCGGAATATTTGCGCTCCTTCTGTTATGTGTCCTGTTTACTGTACTGTCTTTGTTTGCGTTCAGAATATTTGCGCTCTTTCTGTTGTGTGTCCTGTTTACTGTACTGTCGTTGTTTGCGTTCGGAATATTTGCGCTCTTTCTGTTATATGTCCTGTTTACTGTACTGTCCTTGTTTGTGTTCGGAATATTTGCGCTCTTTCTGTTATATGTCCTGTTTACTGTACTGTCGTTGTATGCGTTCGGAATATTTGCGCTCGTTCTGTTATGTGTCCTGTTTACTGTACTGTCTTTGTTTGCTTTCGGAATATATGCGTTCTTTCTGTTGTGTGTCCTGTTTAGTATACTGTCGTTGTTTGCGTTCAGAATATTTGCGCTCTTTCTGTTATGTGTCCTGTTTAGTGTATTGTCTTTATTTGTGCTCGGAATATTTGAACTCTTTCTGTTATGTGTCCTGTTTACTGTACTGTCTTTGTTTGCGTTCGGAATATTTGCGCTCTTTCTGTCATTGAACGATCGGGTGTTGTCTCGACACCTTTATGTGCAAGAGATGAAATGAACGCTAAAATAAACGTTTAAGAAACAAGGTGTGAGATTTTATCTAATTAGTTCATGAAAGAATTCAGTTATGAACAACTGCAGAAAATCGGCCGAAAGGCTGGAACTTCCTTGAAAAGCTGAATGATTATCAGCTTCTTAAGGGTCGTTTTGGGGCTCGCCTTGGCGCAGTTGGCTGAGACACCGCGCTACCATCCGGTAGGTCGCAAGTATGATTCTCGATGGGGCTAATTTTTCATCCGCACTCTGTCCCTGGGTTCGAAGTAGCCTCTAACAAACATTAATACCATGGATGTTTATTGGCGATAAATGCGGCCGGTCCATAGGGCTGACAACTTTGCCACATTAATGTGCCGATTGTCTTGAAATCTGGTAGCCTCAATCTCCTGGAGCCCCGAGGGCCTGATCAGGCCTGTGTGCGGATAGAGTTGTTTTTAAAAGAATTTTGTTACTTGGAATGAGTAGCATGAATATTTCAGAGAAAAGAAAGAACTGATATTTTCTTCCAAAACTGCATGTGACCCACAAGGGGTATGAAACTAATATGTCGTGAAAATGTTCTAGTCTTTGTATGTCAAAATATCTCTCCGTACACTGACATGTTTCTAAAAAATAAGTAGCAGGTTTTTGTGATAGATATTACATGTTCTGTCATGTCGCTGGATTAATTTATTCAGGATTTGTTTAATGGTACCTTTACGTATGCAGGAAATGGTTTGATAATTTGTGAATGGTAAAGGTCAAGGTAAAATTGTTCCTTTGCACTCCGTGAAGATACTGGGGGAGTGGAGGTATAGTTCCGCGTATGGTGAGGTGTGAACCAGATGGATGCAAGTGGTCACATCCAAGGCCGCCATTAGCCGTTGAGTACGAGGCTTGGTGAACCCTTGAGCCTATCTGGACTTTCTGGATAAGAGCAAAACATCTTGCCCGTACCGGGAACCGAAGCAAGACTTTTTGGTTGTCCAGCTCATAACTAAGTCGTTATACGAACGTGGCTTTTCTTGTTCCCGTCTTTTGAATGGCAGCTTGTGTGTGTGTGTGTGTGTGTGTAAGTATGTATGTATGTATGTACGTAGCAGATAAATCTGGCGCTACACCCTGTTTCATAAGCTAAACCAATTGTCATTTCCGACAGAGTACATTCCGTCCCGGAGTGCGTAATTTGATCCAAGTACCAGAGTCTTTGTTAATAACCTGACAGTTCTTCAGCTTGTCAAGAAATTCCCCGCATCTTATGGAAAACGAAGGTTCATTACCGCATTCACAGCATCCCC
>Ga0123355_10007461_pt1 | contig 16390 bp, 16 predicted proteins | sample TergutEmb28metaG_3_FD_89872 | JGI IMG/M metagenome (GOLD analysis project Ga0123355, IMG submission 89872) | Embiratermes neotenicus P1 segment gut microbial communities from Petit-Saut dam, French Guiana - Emb289 P1 | ecosystem: Host-associated > Arthropoda: Insects > Digestive system > Gut ...
GGCCATTATCTCCGTAACCGTTCCACTTTGGACTTAGGTGTTTTGGGTTATATCGGTATAGTTTAGCATAAGGAACACCCTCCCGAAGTCTGGCACATTCCTCCTGGGACACCCCGTATATATGTGTGTATGGTGTCGGTACCTAAACTACTGTACTTGCCTTCCGAAGTCTCTTGTCATGCTCGGAAATATTGCTGGAAATAATTTTTTAAGCATCCTGTCAGTATTACAGCTGCACAACTCATTTAAAATGATGAAAGTGGGTACTGTGACTATTCAAGACAGTAAACAAGTCAAATCATCTCCTTTTTTGGTACAAAAGGGTGTTCTGCTGACATAACAGAAATGATGTGCAGCCCACACGAATGTTCTTGCGCTTTATTCTTGGTGTTTTGCTCACATTTCATGTCTTATGTATTTCGTGTGGGTGGAGTGGCTGTTCAGAATTTGGAGTCATGTTTTCATATGCATGTTTCTTACAGAGTGGGAGTTTACGATTATTGTTTCTGTTTGCTTCTCATTATTGTGGTTTGAATTGTAAACCACTCCTGCTTTGTATTCAGGGGTCTTTGGTTAAGATATCAGTTTGAACTCTGTGTCATATGACTGAGGCTATTTGTTGCTGTCTGTGGTCCATCCAGGATAATGTTATGATAATAACTTTAGGTAGGTCGTAGTCAGTCCTACATCATTTTACATCAAAATTACCATATTTATTGTATTTTAAAGTGCAGCTGAATAGCTCAAAATAGATCACTTCTTATCTGTCATTTGAGAAATGTTAGCTCAGTCTGTTTTAGGAGCAACTGTCATAGAACAAAGGGCTCAAGTAGATCACAACTGACTCTTTCATAATCTTCATGACTTCACAGTCAACTTCTACCAAAATTTCAGTCATATCAATAAGAATACCATTAGTATGCCAAAGTAAAAATATAATTTTAATAAGCTCTCAATGAATTATTTACTCAGAGGTTTCTGCTTTCCTGTACATTTGCCTAATCAACCACCTATCCTAACAATGTGTAACAGTTACAGTGTCTATCAGCAATATTCTATCCTTCCCTTTCCTCTTCCATATGTGGGATTAGTAGTGTAATCCGTAGGTGTAACTACTAGGGAGTTATTTTTTCTGCATGCATGTTTGTGGATGTGTGAGTGTGTATACAGACAATTTATTTGATAGATGCAATGCTTGTGTTCAATATGACTGTAACTGAGGTATGTGATTTTGTTATAATTGTGTTTGTTATTCCAAATTTAACAGGTTGCAGTACGAAGTTAACATAAACATTTGAAAGTTAAGGGAGAAAGGGACAGAAGTTGAAATGAAGCTGCGTTCAGGGAAACAAACATTGGAAGAAATTGAATCCTTAGAATGTGACACTAAGAAGAGAAGTGCAAAGGTTTCAAAGAAGAGAGGGAAAAGGAAGAAGTCATTTCATGGTGTGAATTTTACTGGCCGTGGAACTGCTCATAGTTCATTAAAGAAAGATGGTGATGAGGGCTGTCTGCGTCCTTTGGCAGTTGCAGCAAGCAGTGTGGTTTCCATGACTGCAGTTATGAGACATAGCCTAGGTTCCACTTTACCGATTGCTGGGACAGATGACTCAAGTGTATCTCCTGACATTTCCATCACAAATGATTCATTATACTTTCACCAAACATCTTTGAATATGAAATCTATTTATTCAGACAGTAACAGTCATACCAACTTAGCTGCTGTAAGCAACATACGTTCGTCATGTTCTGCTAAAATGTCTCCATCTGATGGTAGCAATGGTAGAAGCACAGTGCCAGCTTATAGCCCCATTATTGCAGATGTGACAAATATAAGACGTGAAAAAAAAAAGTGCACAATGAATGTATGCTCAGCCATTGATGGTACCACAGATAAAAAATTGAAATGTGTGGAAATGGTTCATGAAGTTAATAATTCTGTATTGAAAAATCCGAGCATAAAGCAAGGACATCAAGGCATTTTAGTGGAAAAAGTGTCTCAAAAGATAAATGATTCATTTAAAGTATTTGAACGTAATAATCAAGGTTCAACACAGGAGGATGATTCATGTTCTGTCATCAGTCTGGGAAGTGACAGTGAAGTCAAAATCCTTGATATTGATCCAGAACCTCAATCAGACTGTAGCAGCACCAGTGATGTGGTTGTTATTGATACAGTATCTTCTACCAAACATGTCGCAACTTCAGATATTGTGCCAGTAGGTCCAGGTACTCTTTTGAGACAGTCAAACAAGTTTCACCCACGTGAATGTGCAACGCGAAATAGTATTGTTTGTCACGCAAGAGAGAGGAGGAAGAAAATTAAACAGAAACTTCAAACAGTGCTTAAAGGAGATGTGTGTCTATTGCATAATGTGCTTCCGACTGTACAAAATAAGCCAAATGGATTAACTTCATTTAGAAACCGTAATGTACATCCGGGTATTGTGCCAAATCCTACCGCTGCAGCTGCAAGTTCAAACTTTGCTCCAGCTTCAAATTTTGGTGTTGGATGGATGCAGGGTCGTGCATTTACTGGTATTTCAAGTACTGTGGAATATAACCAAATGAATGTGACCAGTGCAGTCTCAGCAGGTGTGCAGGGCAGCGGTTTACAGCATTGGACTAATAATGCTGTGAGGGTGGGTCTACAGCCATTTAATAAACAAGTGGACCAGACCAATGCTCCGTGTGCAAGTCTGTATGGTACAAACCTGTACAATCCAAATCCAAATCCTGTTAGAAGTGGTCTACGGCCGATTATTATTGATGGCAGCAATGTTGCAATGGGGTAAGGTTGTTTGAGATTTGTTGATGTATATCTTAAATTTATGATTTTCTTTTGTAGCCACATGTACTAGGTGAGTAATTAGGCCTTGCAATTCCTTGATTAGACATTTTACACCAAGAAAAATCGTTGCCCATTGTCAGTCCATAAATGTACTGTTTGGAATGATGCTTATGCTTTCAAGCTGGCCACAGTAGTTCATTTAAGAACATTTACCTCTACTGGTAGTAAGAAAACCATGATAAATTATTTTAATTGTAAATCAATATGACATTGAAATAATTTTGTGACAGTCAACTTCTCTAGTATGTGCTGGTAGGTGTCCACAGATTTATGATAGTGGATAGAGGTAAGTGGGTTGGCTTGCAGCCATCGGAATTTTTTCTCCAGGAAAAGATCTCCTGGTCCTCTGCATGGGCTGTGTGGATCCTATAGTCAGTCTGATTATAGTAACAAAACAAAATGTACTCTGATCTGTTTTGTCATTTCACTTTCTAGAGAAGTTTTCCGGTTCCAGTTTCCTTTTGTCTGTCAGATGTTGACATAGTAGACTATCATTTGTTACAATGAAAGCTATTTTATGCGGAATGTTCACCGCAAAAATGGAGATTGTGTAATTGGAATAAATTTTGTTGGGCCAGATCTCCTGGCAGGAAAAAGATATTTTAATCTTTAATCTTCTCCAGATCATCCAGACTGGCTCTGTAGTCCACCATACCTTCTATTCAGTGGGTACCAGTGGCTCTTTTCCTGGAGGTACTGTAGGCTGGGCATGAAGCTGACACACTTATGACACTTTAGAGCCAAATTTAGAAATACAGGGCATTATACCTTTGCTCCTCCATGTGCCATAATGGTATGATGCTTGATGAAGTAAAAGAACAATTTTGTTGCTGATAAATGTGATCTTTTGAATTTGACATGAAAGCCATCAGCATTTCGTCTAGTGCTTATGGAAGACACCAGATTATTTAATTAATATCAGAACTGTGCCCTACAGTGTTTACATGTATATTCATACTATTCATATGTATGTCTGAGAAACTGCAGTGTATGACGAGTTTAGTAAGGGTGGACTGGAAATCTCGCCTCATTTGCTTGTGATAGAACATTGTTATACATTGTACCAGATCAGTTATTGTGGCTTCCCTCTATTTGGTTTACATTTTGATTTGATAAGCTTTGCTTCTGTTGAAGTTATCTTAGCATTAGTTTTACAAAATCATTACTCATTCCACAAGTGCTGATAGTCAGATAAACAAGGATTAGATAAGGGGCGAACAAATCTTTCCACGTTGCTGCAGCAACTCAATATTGTACAAATTTAATAATTTTCCATCAAAATGCGACTTATTCAGTTTATTACATTTCTGTAGGCAGCTTTACATGTTTCAGGTGTTGACATCCATCATCAGGAGCTGGTACAACTGTAAATACAGCTTCTGGTATTGATTAACCGGATCTACTACCATCTGCTCCCATTGTTGAGTTGTACGAGCTCCTGATGATGGGTGTCAGTACCAGAAACATGTAGAGCTGCCTACAGAAGTGTAATAAACTGAATAAGTTGCATCTTGTTGGAAAATTATTAAATTCGATTCACGATGCACGGTCCCAACTAGTGTTATCAAAGAGGCAAAAAAGTATAGGTATAATAACAGAATCATTAACTCTATCAATAAAATGAGGACAACTTGGAGTATTACAAAAGCAGAAACAAATAGATTAAAAGGACCTATAACTGCAACTATTAACAACAATCAAAACTCTCCCATGGCTTTTAATAAGTATTTTTTGTCAATAACTGAAAATATTCTTCAAGATGTTAGATGCACCAACAAACAAGGTCACAACACAAACAAAAACCCAAACTATTACTTGCTAAACCTATTTCATAAACCCTTTCTTAGTATACGGTTTAAAAATACATCACCTAAAGAAATTGAAAAAATTATTAACTCCTTAAAAATAAAGGAATCCTCTGGCTATGATGAGATTTCTACAAAGATATTAACGATTAGTACTCCTTTTATTAGTTTTCCTTTGAGTTATATATGTAGTAAGTCTATGCTGTCTGGAACTTTTCCTACTAGACTAAAATATGCTATAGTAAAACCCTTATTGAAGAAAGGAGATAAGGAAAACGTAGCCAATTACAGACCAATTTCTTTACTAACCTCGTTTTCCAAGGTCTTTGAACGAATTATACATGAGACTATTAAAATATATTGTGACCAATAATATTTTAGCTGTTGAACAATTCGGTTTTAGAACCTCCTCATCAACAGAAAAGACCTCATGTAAACTAACTGACGAGATCTTAAATGCTCTCAATAACAGATTGATGGTTGGAGGAATTTTTTGTGATGTACGAAATGCTTTCGATCGCGTTAATCACAACATATTACTAACAAAATTAGAGTTTTATGGAATAACAGGAATAACCTACAAACTACTTAAGTCTTATCTTAAAGGTAGATATCATAGAGTGGTCTTATATAATTATTCCTCTAGTTCATGCTCAAATTGGGGTGAAATAATACATGGCGTACCTCAAAGATCAATACTTGGTCCATTACTTTTTCTACTTTATATGAATGACTTGCCACAAATAACAATTCTAAAATTGTATTATTTGCAGATGACACTAATATGATTATAACCAACCCTAGCCCTTTAAATTTTGAAAAAAGTGTAAATAAAATCATACGGGACATAAACGAATGGTTTAATACAAACTTGTTATCATTAAACCTGGATAAGACACATTTCATACATTTTGTTACTAAGAACAGATCTTCAATTGATTTTAATATTATACGTGGAAATAAGAAAATAGCTAATGTTTACAACACAAAATTTCTTGGCCTGACATTAGATAACACACTTTCCTGGCGAACTCGTATAGATTCCATTATACCTAAATTGAGTTCAGCTAGTTTTGTATTGAGGGTAGTTAAGCCATTCTTGTCCCTAGATTCACTGAAAATGGTATATTATTCCTACTTTCATTCCGTAATGACTTATGGATTAATATTCTGGGGGAATTCCAATCATAGTAACATTATTTTCAGACTACAAAAAAGAATTATTAGAATCATTGTAGGCATAAGAGGTAGAGATTCATGTAGAGAACATTTTAAGAACTTAAAAATATTACCATTACAATCTCAATATATATATTCGCTTTTGCTTTTTGTGATCGATGAATGGGGATTATTTTAAGGTGAACTCTGAGGTACACAACATTAATACTAGGAATAAATCAAACCTACATCTTCCAGTATCTAATCTGTCAGTATATCAGAAGGGAACATATTACTCTGGGATTAGGGTGTTCAACAGTCTGCCTTCTCAAATAAAGGAACTGTGCCATAATAGAAATCAATTGCCTTGAAAAATTTCTTGTATTTTCATTCATTTTATACCTTGGATGAATATTTTAGTTGTAATAAGATTTTAAACATTTATTATTATTTAGCTATTTTTTGTGTTCTAAAGTTTCATCTTGAGAATTGTTGACCTATTAATTAATTTTTAAATAGTAACATATTATAAAATTGTATAACTGAAATGTATGTTTAAATCAGTACATATTGTTAACCTTTTGACTACCGCTGATTCTAGAGTGGCTGCATTTGTATTTTGTCCTATTTTAGACTGCTTGTATCTATTGTAATGTATTGTAATACAGAGTTAAATGTAATTGACATGTTCTGTACCCTGTGGGTTACAACCCCCTTCTGGATCAGATGAACAAAAATAAATTGAATTGAATAAAATTCAATATTGTACAGTGGAACCTGACATTGTGGGTTCTCAGTTTGGAACTTGCTTCATGTCACCTTTCTGGCGCCCATAATCATGAGGTGACATCTAAATTTTTGGAAAATTTATGCACCTCTGGGTTAGATAATACTCTTTGTGTTTTTCACAGAAGCTTTATTTATGTTGTATCTGTTAGCTCGCCATCATTTTATATTTGGACTCACACACACCAACAGGAAAGTGAGGGGGCCATGCCATGGCTCAGGTGGTTAGTCACTGCAGAAACCTGGGTTCAATCCCAGGCCATTCAGTGTGGGATTTAGGGTGGGCAAAGTGGGACTGGGACAGCGTTTTCTCATGGTACTTCTGTTTCGACTGTCACTGTCATTTTGCCAGAGCTCCATATTATTGATTCAGTCAGCCATCTGTTACAAATGCTATACTGTATGATCTCTACAATAGAATCATTATGTAACACACTTGTTAACAGGATAGGCAATGTACATTTACACATAGTGTTGTGGTGCATTCGCGTAACCATTGGTGCTGAGTACAAGCCATAAGTATTACATATTGTGTGTGAGTGTCTGTAGCCTTAGGTATCCAGCATTCAAAATGTGTGTGCCTTATTGTCTTGTCATCTGTGGCATGTCTGATATACCGTATTTTTTCACATTTCTTATAAATGGCATGATTTTCTGAAAAAGTTATTGAACATAAAATGTATATTTTGATTTGTCTACTACTTTTATCTGAAACATTTCTCATTGTAAGAAGAACTGAGTGAGATATTATCATAAATGTGCATAGATCTTTGTGTTTGAGAGGAAGGTAATGAGGAAGATAATGTGGCTCAATAAAAAACCAAGATGGGAGTTGGAGAATAAGAACTAATGAGGAAATGGGTGTGCTAATGAAAAATTCGGATGTAGTTAGGTATATAAAACACAGAGAATGAGATGGATTGGGTATATTGTAAGAATGGATAAAGAAAGAACAGTGAAAAGAATGACAGAATGGAGACCATTTGCAGTAAGGAGGATTGGTTGACTGAGGTCAAGTTGGGAGTATGATGTCAGAATCTGGGAAGAATGAAGATTCAGAATTGGAGTAAGATGGCTATGGATAGAGAAAGAAGCATGGTAGCGAATTGTTGAACAGGCCATAACTCATAAGGATTTGTAGTGCCAAGTAAAGAAGAAGAATATAGATCTTTGTGTAAAGTACTGGTTCTTATGTTTATTGGACCGTGCATCATCTTGATAGTTGAGTAAAGAGAGACCAACTTGATGTCACTTGCTTTATTATTTCATTATTTATTGCTCAACATGTTTCGGATGTTAATACATCCGAAACATGTTGAGCACTGAATAAAGTAATAACAAAACAAGTGGCATCAAGTTGGTCTCTCGTTACTCAACTACCGGTTCTTCTTTTTGGATTCTAATCAAACTTGGATTTTCTTGACAAGTTTTGGAAAGTACTCAAATGTACAATTTCTAGAAATCTGCCCAGTGGGAGCCGAGTTGTTCCATGTGGAGGTACGGACAGACAGACATGACGAAGCTAATAGATGCTTTTCACAATTTTGTGATTGTGCCTAAGAAAGGGAAAATGATTGATTGTTATGCTGAAAGTGGAGTAAATTTTTTTGCTTGATTATTGAATTCAAACACCACTTGCACAAGCAGCATGTTGTGACTGGCAACATTGCACTCTGACCTACCACTGTAAGGTCTCTCGGTCCTTATCTGGCCTGCACATTTGATGTTCATTTTATTTTCCATTTGAATATCACAGTAAAACATAACCAAAATGAAACAACCATCTGAAACAGTTTATTCACTCACACACACCGAATGCAGTATTAAGCCATGAAAGTTGTAAATATTGAAGTCATTGTAAAACTGATTTAACCTTCACAGCATGGTAGTTATTACTACCACACACCGATTATCTACCCACCTATATTGTTTGAATCCCAGGTTTGTAAGTTATCATCATCATTTTAATTCTTGCATTTTTATGGGAGTGAAACAATGGTATAATTGAGTGGCACAAGAAAAGAAGCCCTGTATGCAACTACTAAGTCTGCTATGATTTGTTAGAGTTCCAGATTTGTATTTCATAATGTTGTTGTTTCTCATGTTTGTCCTCGTTAAATTACACCGGTATTTTGTTTTCTAGACACTCCAATGGTAGAATCTTCTCATGCAGAGGACTGAAAATCTGCATAGATTACTTCTTAAAACGTTGTCACAAAGTGGTAGCCTTTGTTCCACAGTTCCGTAAAAGAGCCTGCCACAGCGCGGATACAAAAATACTCGACGATCTGGAGAAACAAGGCCTTGTTTCATTCACGCCCAGTCGCAAGATTCAAAACCGACTGGTGGTCGCTTATGATGACAGGTATGTTGTCAGACTTATTCTTGACGCTGCATGCACATATGCATGTTTGGTATTAAGTTTATGTGATTGTTTAGAAATATAAACAAGGGATACTTGGGCTAAACATTGGCTTAATATTGTGTTATTGGGCTTGTTTATTCATGATAGTAAAATTAACATGTTTGTGTGGATATTGAATTGTAGAGATGTTATGTTACCCAAAGTGAACATGGCAGTTTAGAAAAGAACATGAGAATGTATGCATTGAGTTCAGTTGTGGTATACAGCATGTTTGTGTTTCTGTGATCTGACATCTGTGATGGTTATTCTTCCATGTTTCTGAGGTGTGTAGTGACGGATCTTATAATATATCCTTTGCCTGCCACTTGGCTAATGACGTTCAAGTCAGCTAGATGTAGAAGAAAGCAGCTGGAATGTTAAACACAAGCTATTCATCTGCTGAAAAGGAAATGAAAAGCCAACAGTGAATGATATTGCTAACTGTAAACTAATAATTTTTGTAGCTGGTTTTAGGCACACCCACTCACTCATTCTTTCATCCACACGCACATACACAGCTGACTTGGATTTGTGAGTAGGTGTACATAAAGTTGTGAAATGGCACTGAGCCATTGATAACTGAAGTAAGGGGTTTCTGTTCTTCTGGGATGTGATGTTGGATCCCTCAGTAATCAGTTTCCAGTGTTTCAAGAGAATGTAGTGGTCTTATCTTCAAAGAATGAATTGTCCTTTTTTTACTGTTGTGAAAACCTTAAAACTCAGCTTATTTGGGAGGTGCTGTGATAGTTGCATAAGTTCTATAGTTGGTTATTCCTGTTCTCTGTAATGTGATATACGTTAGCTATGGTACATACACCAATACTTTTCTTTAATTATAAATGTAAGAGAAGAACTGAAACTCAAGTGATGGAATGTATTGTTATATTCCTGTTGTAGGTATATTGTGCAGTATGCTGCTGAGTGTGGCGGTGTAATAGTTTCAACAGATAATTACCGGGATCTTCTGCAAGAAAATCCTGCTTGGAGAGAAACTATTGAGAGCAGGTCAGGAACGTACAGTAACTGCGTCATGTTGTAGATTCTCATATGTGCTGGTAATTGAAATTCTAAAACAGGTGTATTATGAAAAATGAACTTGTGTGCTTTGATTTAATGTTGCTGTGTACAGGTGTTCACATTTGTGGTTACCTTCAACTTTAAACACTGGTACTAAAGAAATCTTTTCAAAGTGAGGCACATAAAGGTTGAAGGTTTTGAGATATGACTGTGTCACCTTTCTTAGAACTGTTGAAGGTGCATCATCACAATTATCATTGTCATCATCATCATCGTTGTTGTTTTGGAATGTTAGTGTATTCTTCATGCTCACTGCACTGTGGAAAATTTGACGCTAAGTTCTCATCTCAGTAGTTTGTTTCAAAGAAGTTTATTTGACATCACATTCAATATAACAGTTGTGTTGATGATTGCTTTCAGCTGTACCACTGTAAGTCATAATCATCATCCTGTGCTACAAGTACTGTTTATAGAATTGCTGTACCTTTAGTCTTTTGCTAGTTGTGCAGGTAACAATTTATCTGTGTGGTAATATGGCAGTACTTTGCAGGTTAACATTATTTTTGCCTGTAGCTGGTGTGGTTTTTAAAGAGCCATGCCCTTGGTTATTTTAATTAGCTATTGTCAGAAGAAGTGATGTGTCTGTGTTGTTTTGCTGTATGTTGTGGTTTTCAGGAACATAACCCCAGTGTTAAATGATTACTTACTTTACTGTCTTAAATTGTTCTCCACTTTCTATTTTCACTTTAAAAGTAAGTTTGCTCTTTGTGGATTGAAAATTGCCTCTATGTTTGATATTTTTCTGTGAACTAGGAACTTTTCACGTAAATATGACCTGTGGTTCTTCATATGTGATTGTGAGCTAGAATTTTCTATTTTTGCTTTTCTGATTGCAGGTTACTAATGTTTACATGGGTTGGAGATGTACTGATGTTCCCTCAAGATCCTTTGGGCAGATATGGACCAAACTTGGACAGATTTCTGAGATTCCCATAGTGTAAACTGAAGTGCAGAAGATTACACATGTTCAAAGGTTTCTTCTGTTGGGGGTAAGGGGTTCAGAATTGAGGTCTATGAGCCCCTCACAGTGTACTGACCCACATGTTCAGGAACAGTGACAGAAGCACTTTGCAGTTTGGAAATTTACAAAATACGAGATATCAAACATTTTCTTCATTGAGATGCATTTTATGCTTAAAAATAATTGTGGCATGGAAGGCTGATGGTACACAGTGCTAGTTGAAATTAAAGTTAATTTAATTCAATTTATAATCCAGAAAAGTGTTTGAAAATACATTAAAGTATTGTTTTAATGAGAATATTATCTTTAGCAACACTGAAAAGATGAAGTTATTTTGAAGTAGTAGGAAACTGATGATTTTATTTAGTTAGTTTGTATTGATTTTGATCTCTGAGATTTCAGGCTTCCACCACAATACATTTGGGGTCTTCATTTCTGTGGGATAATGTGTTGGTAACTAGCAATGCACTTCTTCCTTGCAACATCCCAGAAGAGCAAAGACCTGGATATGTTCTGTTCTGACAAATAGTTTTCATGTGTGGACAGAGTGTAGCAGTGTTTATCATACTGTTAAAGTATATATAAGAAGATTCCTGATTACAAGCCAAAAGTTTGTTTCTCATATTGCAAGTGTGATTTCCTATACAATAAACTTGATCATATATAAAATTCAGGATTCTTTAACGTTTTGTGTATGGTATTGGCATTTCATCTATGGGCAATTTCAACCGCATAACTCTGTACAGTGCTGTACAAACATTATGCTTAACAAAATTTTCCCTGTCATTAGTGCAAACAATGGAATGCATTCCATTAATACAGTAAAATACAATCTGTTTTTATTAGCATTTTCATTACTTTATGGTATGCATGTAAAACAGGTTGAAAGGCACTAAATATGAGAAAATTGAGAGTGTTAAAAACTAATTAAAATCCAAGAAACAGTAGCACAAGAATAAAAGATAATATCAAAATATCTGTAAAGAGTGGGAAACCATAATGCTCAAAGGAATTTCCAATCCATTGCCTCAGTCTTCAAATAAATGTTTCAAAGATTCTTCTCGAGGTTCATTAACTGCCATCATCTTCGTCATCAAGTCTTTATACATGGCATCTAACACTGCAAAGTGTGCTCTCACTTGCTCAGCAGTATCTAGCGTATCATCTTTAATTGTGTGACCTATCTCCAGGGCTTCCTTTAGGTTACATTTTTCCTCCTCAAGGGTTGAGCTAATTTCAGCGTGTCTTGCGCACTCATCTTGTGCCCTCTGAAGTTCCTGTTTCAGTCTCTGTTTCTACTGCTTTGTTTCTTCTTTTAATTTGGCAATATCTATTTCTTCACCCTCCTTGCAGCACTGTTGCACTCTTCAATGGCTGCAAACTTCAACTCCAATGTCCTTCTTTCTCTTTTCTTAATCTCCTCTAACTCATTTTCTATCTCATTCATCTGTGTCTTGACTTGTGTCCTGATGTTGTCCAGCTGATTCAGAATGTCTTGCATGGTTTAGTCAGCATCTTTGTACAGGGGATTCACTGACATGTTTAAAAGGTTTAATTCTGGAGCCTTATAACTGTACTCAATAAGTGTAAGTAACAGTAAGCAATATCGTTGGCCCTTGACTCACTTCTCAGTCTGGCTATCTGCAGATCGTCTGCATATGCTGACTTCAAGTAGGCATCACAACAAGCCCGGTCTATTTCAATGCTTTCCTCTAATTCTCTGTACTCCTGTTTGGCTTGTTTCCTTTCCTCAAGAGTAATGCTCTGATTATCTACAATATGCCTCATTCTCAAAATATCTCCCTTTTCACTCTTGATACGTTCACTGAGCCTATTCAGTTTGGATGACCACTTATCAGTACTGTCCTATAGCTCACTTAGGTAGGTGTACTTTTCCTGAACAAAATTCTGTAGTTTCTTCAAGTCATTCTGGAATCTTTTAACTGTTCTTTCCTGTTCTGCCACTGCTAGCTGTGCAGCCTCTTCTTCTATAACTTCAGCCTCTATCTGTATTTTCAATTTCTCAACTTCCTTTGTCATGGACCTGATATCTTTCTCAGTGACGTTAAATTTCTTTCCATCTCCTGGTGTAGCCGAATGTCCTCAACAGCCATATTTTCACTGTCTTCTTTGTTAAAAATTTCATGTGTCTTGAAGTAGTAAGATAACATTGTCTTTGAATCCAGAAAGTTTTCAGGCACTTCTTCATCACCCTTATGGCTGAACATTATATTCGTGAATTTTTCACGCTTGACGCATCTGACCAGATCTGCCAGCCAGGAGAGGAGACCAACAACGTATGGTTGGGAATGACACGAATTTGCTGTGATTAGCCAGGATTTCTGGACACAGCCTGTATATCCAAGTTTCTTAAAGGAGGGGGATTTCATCTGCGTAATTACTCATATTTGTAATGCGTTGAGGGAAGAAGTGTGACAACAAATAAGACATCATTTCCACGAACATTTTAAGTGTCAGGGACAGCGTTCGTAAGGCGTTTGGAGTGTTTATCTTGAAATCTTTCTCCTCCACTTGAAGAAAATAATTATGGACCTTCTGCACTGCTGCATTTTGGAACTGTTTGTCAGACAGGTGCCTTGGATCTTTCAATACTGGCTTGGAGGACAGGCTACGGCCCCTTGAACCAAACACAGTGCTTCTAGATGACTGGGCTGTGTGAGGAATGCTGCCTGACCAGCACACTGGAGTCACTGTACTATCAATGTGTTGAATATTTGACCTGTACAACTGCGTCGTACAGAAGCTGTGGTAACATGCTTGGCAGCATCCCTAGCTGGAGGGGATGACTGAGATCTTTTCCTTGTGGGTACTGGAATACGATATCTCATGGTATTGCTTTTACTTTGTCGCATGTTGCTCTCAGGAACTTCTCCCACTTGTCCTAAAGATGACAACTGAACATGACATGTAGATGTATTGAATTTCCTAAGAGGTGGTTTCCACATCCTTAACCCTTCTCCTTTCCTTTAGGTCGATATATACTGGGTGTTCAACTTAAAAGTGGACCGTTTACTAAGCTGTGAATATATCACGTCAGATGCTATTTATAATGGTTCTGCCGGTATGACATTATACTACTACATGTGCAGGAGTTGGCAAGACTCTTGCAGGAGAGGGGAGAACCGGGCTTGGCCATCTGTGTCAGTTGAATCAGTCGACAATGAGTGCTGGTGTTTGAACAACGCCATTTTTTACGCTTTCATAATGCGGTTAACAGTGGAAGAACATGTATTTATTTTGGAAAGTTATTTTAAAAAAGTTGTTTTATGTCCACTGTAAACAAAGTTTTTTGAAAAATTTGGAAGGCAAGCGCCAGTAAAAAGTGCTACTGCGAAAATGATTAAAAAATTCCGTAAAACAGGTTCACTTTTGGACAAGCACCATAATTGGCAGAAGTCAGTGTTAATACCAGGGATACTGCAAGATATTCAAACAGCTGTTACACGATCTCCCCACAAATCTTTGCAGAAATTAAGTATAATTATTTCTTAGTAAATACTAATTACGGTCTCTTATTTCATGTGTCACTACAGGATAAAGTTTTGCAGATTGTGTTGTAAGTTTCAGTTTTTAGTCTTGTTATCTGATTAAAGTAAATAAACGTTCATTACAATGGAGAAAATCAGGATCAAAATTTATGATGAAATTAGAATATTGATTAAATTCGCTAGAGCCTTTCCACCACAGCCCAGTTAAAATTCTAACTTAACGTGTCCTATTTGAAGAGTAGATTAAATTGTACAAATATATAAATTACAATCTGTTGTATATGAACATAAATCTTCTAAACTCTGAACCTCAATTTGCAGCATCTGTCTGCACGGAAGGGTACAAAGAAAGGGGAAGCACTTGTGTGGTAGGGTCAACTCTACATGTAGGCAGTACAGCTCCTTGTAATAAAAAATTGTTCTACGCAAAGGGAAGTGGCAGACTGATCCATTTCACATCTTTGTACTTTGTGCAGCCAAATGGAATTGTCAGTCTGCTTGACTGTATTCATAAGAACAGAATGTTGTTTATGACTGTCTGCCATAAATTGTGCACAAGGTTTGTTTTGGGAGAACACATGTTTATTCTGTTTAAGTTGAGGAAAATGTTTGAGGATGAATTAAAAAATAGAGACCTTTGTAGATTTCACATTTGTCCTAATATTGTTGGGTTGATTAAATCAACGATGAGATAGGCAGGACGGGTAACACGTATGGGGAATTAGCTGCTGACAGAGGTTGTTTGCAAACCCACTTAAGGGACTGAAATGCATGAGGATGAATAATATAAAAATGAGTTTTAGATGGAGATTCTATGAAATTTGTGTGTTGAATGGAGTAGCATCTGGATATGGTCTATCTTTAAAACCCACTTAAATATTATCATATACACCCATCTATGCATAGATCTCCCAATCTGTCCCTTCTCTTCAAGTTTTGTGTTTAAAATTTTGTATGTATTCATTAGCACCTTTTAACTTTACTTTAGAATGTACCTTTAAGAGGGTTTAGGTAAACAGGAGGGCTTGAAATTAAATTGTACACATCATTTTCTGGTTTGTGCTGATGATGTTAATATATTGGATGAAAGCATATATACTATAAAGAAAAACACAGAAGCTTTAGTAGTTGCTAGTAAGGAGACTGGTCTAGAGGTAAATGCAGAGAAAACTATGTACATGGGCATGTCTTGGTATCAGAATGCAGGACAAATTCATAGTATAAAGACTGATAATAAATCCTTTGAAAGGGTGGAACAGTTCAGGTATTTGGGAGCAATGTTAATGAATCAAAATTCCATTCAGGAAGAAATTAAGAGCAGATTGATGCCAAGGAATACTTGCTATCATTCAGTGCAGAATCTTTTGTCTTCTAGTTTTCCATCCAGAAATATAAAGATTAAGATGCAGAGAACTATAATTTTACCAGTTATTTTGTACTGGTGTGAAGCTTGGTCGCTCACATGGTGGGAGGAATGTAGGCTGAGGGTGTTTGAGAATAAGGTACTGAGGAGGAAATGTGGGCCTAGGAGGGATAAGGTAACAGGGAAGTGGAGAAGACTACTTAACAAGGCTTAATGATCTGGATCTTCACCAGATATTATTTGGGTGATCAAATCGTGAAGAACGAGATGGGTGGGGTATGTAGCACGTATGGGGAGAGTAGAGGTGCATACAGGATTTTGGTGTGGAAACCTGAGAGAAAAAGACCCAGGTGTAGATGGGAGGATAATATTCAAATGGAACTTCGTGAAGCGGAATTGGGGGGGGGGGGGGGGGGGGGGAAAAACTGATCGGGCCCAGGAGAGGGGGGGGGGGGGGGCTCTTTGGAAAGGGGGAA
>Ga0123355_10007462_pt1 | contig 16389 bp, 4 predicted proteins | sample TergutEmb28metaG_3_FD_89872 | JGI IMG/M metagenome (GOLD analysis project Ga0123355, IMG submission 89872) | Embiratermes neotenicus P1 segment gut microbial communities from Petit-Saut dam, French Guiana - Emb289 P1 | ecosystem: Host-associated > Arthropoda: Insects > Digestive system > Gut ...
CATTTTGAAGAGAAAAAAACGGAGAGTTTATACCATGTTTAAAATATTCAGTACATGTATTTGTTGAATAAATATATAAAATGCAACGTTTAGAGGTTAGCGGTGCGGTACGACCACTATAGTGGTCGTTAGGCGTCAAAGGGTTAATGAACGTATAACATAACAGCATTTGTTCTAAATCATTTAATTTGAGCTTTATGTTCCTGTGACCGTGCATCGTGAGCAAAGTGTGAAGAAAGAATACCAACAAGATGCAAAAATATAGATGATTTATTGTCAATTGTAGATGTTGATTATTGACAACAGTCTCGACATGTTTCGGGCATCTTTATGCCCATCATCAGGAGAAAAGACCACGTGTTACTGCATATGGAATGCATTTGCTGGTAGTGTTGGATGTGGCAGGTTGCGGTACTGTGGTGCTACGCTGAGGGTGTGATCACTGTGAAGGTTGCTGTTCCAGCAACCTTCACAGTGATCACACCCTCACCCTACTATTCCACATTCACCCCATGTCCTACAATATGGGTTCATCCAGCAATTCAACGCAACCTAACACGAGAAACGTAACCTAAAGCAAAATAACCGAATCTGTCCAAATTCCTTCGGCACGCCTTTGCATATGTACAAGAGCAGTTTTGTAGATTTTGTAAAATATATTTATAAATAATATATGACAAACCATATAGATAGTTAATAGTCATATAAGGGATATGTACTGCAGAAAACCATGTTAGCAGACACTCCTAAAACGCGAGTTGTTTTTACCGAGTTTGTAACAACACAAAAGAAAATTGAAAGTAAATTGTAAGGAGGTTTATGAACAGTCTCTGTAAAGAATTTAGCTTTTCTAGATCGAGTACCTTTGGCGACAAAATATAGTGTGTATCGTACACAAAGACTCAATTCTGACATCGCAGAGAACCCCGTATGCTTTTTTTGCTGCTTGTAGTAAGACTTCTGTGGATGGCCATTCAATTTGTGGAAAGAGTTCAGGGCCTTTTAAGGTTAAACGTGAGAGTAGGTATTAATTTTGCTTTTGGGCCGTAAATGGCCAGCTAAATATAGGTTATACGCTTCTGACGCTGTTTTGTCTCTCAATTTTACGAAAGTCTTAGGCTTATTCTCACGAAACTGGAGCACATTTCTATATCGTATTGCTGGGCAACGCGAGTGAATATTATGGTCTTTTGCATCTTACAAGGGCAACCAACGGCTAGAATGGCTTCGTTGGTGGCAGAAAATTAGTGTGCGGTGGTCCCTTGAGGAACGATGATCATACTGAGTTTTGTGAAGATCCAAATATACTGAGGGAATGGGTATAGGATATGGACCTAATATTTCCCTAAGTTTAGCCTTACGTATCATATTTTCCAGAGAGGCAATGTACGTACAACGTAACACTGAAGCGCGCACGACTAACAATTGTTGCCGCGGAAAAGCATAAGTGTTTCATATTCTGAGTGTATTAGAACCACTACTACAACCTATAAACACTAGGAGACCTAAAACATGCTGGCCTTTAGACTTACAAGGAGCCTGAGGTGACATCGCTGGATAAATATCCTACCACGTCATAGTAATGCATGGTATCGTAGAGTACTTTGTGTAGTCATCACATTAGCTTATAGATTGTATTGTTTCTGATTGCTAATAAAAATAAAGAAAACAGAAACAAATTCTGAATGTGTGTGTGTAGACTTAGATATCCAACGTGCAATGCGCATGCGACATATTACCATCTGTGTCTTGTGTGGCTCTTAGTACGTTTTTCCACATTATCTAATTAGGGCACGACTTTCGGGGGGAAAATTGTTTTTGAACTTAATATCTGTTTTGATTTTCCTTACAAATTTTGTCCGAAACATTTCTCATTCTCAGAATAATTGAGCGAAATTTGGTCAGGAACATACTTTGGGCTTCATGTAAAGTACCCATTGTTCTTGTCACATTTTGATAAAACTTGAATGTTCTCGACAGATGTTTGAAAGACACTAAAATATTAAATTTCATGGAAATCTGTCTAGTGGGAGCCGAGTTGTTCCATGATAACGTACAGAGGGACAGACAGGAAGCTATTGGTCGCTTTTCACAGCTTTGCGACCGCGCCTGAAAACGGAAGCTAATACTAAGGATTGAGAACGAATATATGGAAACTAACAGTTCTGTTAGAAAGTGCGACATTGATTGCTGTCCAGGTGGTTACATGTGACCTCTTATATGGAGGAACGTGATAGACTCCAGAGAAGGTCAATTTGTGTTAACGAAGTTACGTGGATAATTATTGAACTTAAGAACGTCAGTTGAAGTAGGTCATGATAGAGAGCAAGATACTTGGTAATGTATACTAAACGCATGGGTTTTGATTGTTCATTCAGAGCAAGGGCCTTGAGTTCGGCTGTACAGGTACCTCGGCTGATAGCGCCAAGTTGGGTGGATGGCTGTGAGCTGGAACATCGAAAAGATATGAGATGATTTTTGAAATGGTTATTTGAGGAAAACGTATTGCGGATCCGAGCATGATCGGTCCAATCTGCATGAGCCATAGCGGAATTTTGAATTTCTATAGCTCCAACATGTAAGGGTTGTGGAAGATAAATGTGATTTATACCGACATTGCAGTAGAGGTACGTAAGCGTATAAGGTAGGGGTAGGCAATTGTTTGTACTTTGTCTGCAGCCTACAGAATGCTTCAAGGAAAGTTCAGTATTTCAATTACGAAGCGTCTCCTTTTGTCTTTACTCCTCATCAAATATTATTCACGTGATCCATTCAGGAAGAATGAGATGGGCGCGGCATATAACACGTGTGGGGAGAGAAGAGGTGCCTACAGGATTTTGGTGGGGAATCCTGAGTGAAAGAAACCACTTCAAATATCTACGTGTAGATGGGAAGATAATATTAAAATGAATCTTCAATGGACTCGATTTATCTGGATTAGGATAGGGACAGGTGGCTGGCTTTTGTGAATGCGGCAACAAACCTTCGGGTTTCATAAAATGCGAGGCATTTCGTAACTTGCTGAGGCCCTGTTAGCTTCTCAAGGAGTATTCTGTATGGAGTTAGGTAATTAGTTAGTTAGTTAGTTAGTTATTAACTGTTTCAGTCGGAAATGGTATCCTGAAATGTGACTGGTTCTCCCGTGAACTAAACGCAGTGGGCGTAGCCGGACCTTTCGGTGCAGCGTACTGTTCAAGTTTTGTTGCCAGGCGAGCGGTTGTAGATCACGTTACGTTTTTATATTTGTCCCGGTCAGTCCGTTTTAGATACACTTGCAACAAATATAGGGCTATCTGGTGGCAGTAGCTTGTCAAGAGAATATTCCGTTTCTGTGAAGTTATCTTGTCTCGTAGGCTCACCTCCCTACAGTGCCTGGCGATCGTACTGCACAACAAGTACGCGCAGGGGTCAGAAAAATATGAACATATGTGATGGGAGATGTAGTCTGTCTCGTGTTCATCAGCCCTCACCATATCGCCCACCTGCCTTCCGGTAACGTCAGTAATAAACCCAACAACATAAAGAGAAAGAGCTTGTAGATGGAACAGGATTTAAACGGATGGGATTAGAGGAGATAAGCAGATGGGTGGTAGCTGCTAATTAGGCGGTTGGGAGAAATATTCGTTAAATCTTTGCTCACATGACATTCAGAACCCCAAACGCTGCATCTGCACAGTATGTCTATTTATCATGTGTAGCCGCACATTCTGTGTAGACTGCGTAAGAAAAATTGAAGATTGTTGGAAGGCCGTACTGATAACGGTATTTGAGAAAACAGCGGGGAATGATTAAATTATTTCACTTGCCGGAATTTGCACGCACCTTATATAAGAACCTATAATTCCCTGTTTTCTAGTATAATTGCTCACGTTACGTCTAATAGTGGCTGTGTCATTCAATAGGTTGTCATAACGGATGTCACAGTCCAATGAGTGGGAGTTCCCGCTTTCAAAATCCGGTCCGCAAATCAGCTACCCTGGTTAAGGTTTTCGTGGAATTTTTCGGTTCCTCAGGTAAACCCCTGGGAAGTACTTCACAGTACGCAAAGATCTCTTCCTTCCACTTCATTCAATTTTCATTATTGATCTTAGCCTTTGATGCGACATATTCTAAGCCCAATAAGCCATTTATATAAAACGTATTTCTGGTTATTGTTCCATTGTACTGTCCGTGTCAGTAATACTTTTGTACCAATTTTAACCACCAAATCTCAGTCACATAAACAGCACTCATACGTGATATTTCTGTAGAATTTTAACGCCATGAACATTTTGCAGGACAATAAGCCTACTGCAGTGTTAACGAGATAAAACCGTCATTTTTTTTACGTTTTGCTGACCGTGCATCTCAGTATAATCTTAATGATTAACCAAGTTAATGCACAATATCTTGTATTTTGTTTTATAATAAGTTTATTATATGCCTCTACATGTTTCGAGCACTATGTGCTCATCATCAGGAGGTCAAAAGTGTGTTATACAGCATCTGGTATCATCACACCTGTAGGTGGCCGTCCCGTGCACAGGTTGAGAGAGGAGAGAGTCCTCTCTCAACCTGTGCACCGGACGGCCACCTACAGGTGTGATGATACCATATGCTGTATAACACAATTTTGACCTCCTGATGATTAGCACATAGTTCTCGAAACATGTAGAGGCATATAATAAACTTATTATAAAACAAAATACAAGATTTTTTGCATTAAGCTGGTTAGTCACTAAGACTAAAACAACCATCATTGGTACTGTCAGAGATTTACGCAGAGACCGGTGATATAGATCCTTCCGACTGTAACTGCAGTACATACAGTGCTGGTATATTTAAATTGTTTTGTTTTGGAACGTGTTTACATTAGATGCCATTTGGCTTTTCTGCTGAGTAGGATCTCGCGTTAAGAATGGTGATTTTTTATTCGGATCTACACTGAGGTTGGGAATGAGACGTGCCTTCAAAATTTCGGTAAAGACTTACCAGACTACACTGTGTCAGAACCCAAAAGGTCACAGTCTAAACCTTCACTTGCCCAAAATTTTATTCGAATCTGCCATACCTTTAATATGAGTTTCGTTATGGTTGCTTTGTTGAAAACGTCGCCTTTCCTGTTTCGTGACATCCCTCCTCAACTACTTTCTCTTAATTTGCTTCGTTTATTAGAGGATGACACGTAGGCTGGCACGTGTTGACTACGAAGGCAATAAACTAAGTATTTAGTTGCTGTGGAATCTGTGGAAACGTTTAATGTTCAGCACTAAACAAAATGAAAGGAGTGGTGACTGGCAATAATTTTCTTGAATCGTATTTTTATGTGGCGTTTTGTTTGTATTATTTGTAAGAATACACGTCAGTACTGCAATCGTCGTTCAGAACATCCATGAAATAAATTCCCCTGTTTTTCACGTTCAGAAATTTCTACAGTGACATAAAATATGAAAAACTGTGACATAAACCCAAAAGAGTAATTTTTTTATGATTACTGGTTCATTGATTCTCCGAATAGTACAACACTGTAAATGACTGTATATTCGTTTATTAATCACATTCACTACGAGATGTTTCGGCCCGTAATTGCAACCATCATCAGGTGTGCCACAATTACATAAAAGGAATGAAATCAGGGAGAGGTCTCACATTTGCAATTAAAATATTACTTTATATTTTTGTTTTTATCCCAAATTATGGGATAAATGTAAAGCAGTCTCATTACAGGCCTGGACAGGCCCAGAGGGTTCCAGGAAGTTAAATCTCCCAAATTTCGTGACAACGGCACAGGATCGTGGTAGGTTGTTAGCCTTACGCACTGGCCGCCTTTACCCCCAGGAAATATTCCTGGTACTCATTTCTGTTAGAGACAGAATCGACCCCAGGGCCATAGCGCGATCGGAAGGATTTTATGTCAATGAAAAATCCACTGACACCAGCTGGGATCGAATCAGCGACCTACCAATTTGTAGCACAGCACCTTAACCACTGTGCTACATAAAATTTATATCAAAATTGTTAAAAATGTTGCAGTGTGCTGGGAACTTATAAAATGTGAATAATGGGAATACTGTAAGTAATTTTTGTGCTATATGCCTGCGCCGCTTTTGTATGAACCCGGTTTTTAGTTCAACAACAAACTAGCCAGCAATTCAGCTGTTGTCTTGTACACTGCCGTGTATCGCGATTAATAACAGTAGCACTTTTACGTCTGACGACTTCTGTTAAACTGACGGGATTTCCAAGATACACTATTAAATCTTCCTACAATGTCTGGCGGCGGATTTCCGGTCCATCAGTACCCACAGTGTCGTATTCGTTATAGTTACTACCAAATGCCTTGCTCAGCGACTTTGAGACCTCTACATAGAAATCTTGTGCCAAAGTCTGTCAATCTTCTCCAAGATCAGGGAGAAAAACTGATAAAACGTTGTAGTGATTCGATTAGGCCCTTCGAACGCCGTCTGCATCTGCATTTACGAGGGGGTGCTGATACGTCCTTAGCCCGACCTACTCCCCGATGTCGTAGGACGAAATCGATAGTGTCGTTGGAAAGAAAGGTCTGTTCATGTGCCGAATTGCAAGTCTTTTCTTGTTACAGATGCTGAAAGGAAGCATGTCAGGCGACGCGCGCGATTTCAACAACATGAAGACGCGAGCTGTCGTCAATTTTTTTTTCCCTGCAAGGCAAGGCGCCGAAAGAAATTCACACAATTCTGAAAGAAAAATTAGGGGAACATGCACCATCGTATGCCACCGTCATAAACTGGGTGGCTCACCTTAAACGTGGTGATTTTTCAACCTGTGATGCGCTTCGTCCTGGACGACCCAAAACAGTGACCACCCCGGAGATTATTGATGTAATTCACGAACTAATCCTGGAAAACCGCCGGATTTCGGTCAAATCAATATCTGAGCAACTAGGCATCTCACGTGAGCAGGTTGGGTCCATCATTCATGAAGATTTGGACATGCGGAAGCTTTCCGCGAAGTGGGTCCCGAAATACCTTAACGCGGATCAAAAACGTCAATGGTGCCAGTCTTCTGAACAACTTTTGGAATTTCTTCGGCGCGATCCAAATGATTTTCTGTCGCGATTAGTGACCATGGACGAAACCTGGTTATATCACTATGACCCGGAGACAAAGCAACAATCAATGAGTGGCGGCATAGTGGCTCATCCCGCCCCAAAAATTCCGAGTGCAAAAATCCACTGGAAAAGTTTTCGTCTCGATTTTTTGGGATCAAGACGGCATCCTCCTCATTTATTATCTTCCGAAGGCCCAAACCATCAACGTGGAGTATTATTCATATCTGCTGGTGCAATTGAAGGACATTTTGAAGGATAAACGCTGTTGGAAGTTCACCAAGGTGGTCTTGTTCTTGCACGACAATGCCCCGGCTCACCGGTCACTTGCAACCCAGAAGAAACTGGCCTACCTGGGCTTCAAGTTTCTTGATCACCTACCCTATTCTCCGGATCTGGCCCCATCGGACTACCACCTGTTCCCTGGACTGATAAAAACAATTGAAAATTTGCCATTTTTCGTCCGACGCGGAGGTCATTGCTGCCGCGGAGACCTGTTTGGACGGACAACCTTCTGAATTTTTTTTGAGTGGCTTGCAAAAGTTAGAGCAACGGGCTAAGAAGCGTTTTGAGCTTCGTGGGGAGTATGTTGAATAAATCCCGAGTTTGGTCGCTGTAGCTTTTTTCATTCCTGGTTGGGCTAAGTACTTATCAGCACCCCCTCGTATACATCATAAATGTAAATTCATGACTTAGCGAAGAAGGCTGCGAGGCTGGAATTATCTGATAATTCGCTAAAGATGCCTTGTGTGTAACAAACTAATTACATATGTGGAGCAGATAACAGTCATAGGCCAGAAATTCCCTGCCTTTTATGGAAGTCCATTACTGTATTTGGTAGCACCCGTTAGCCCGAAACTGTGTGTAGCATTTCGTAGCATCACACTTATTTTTTTAAGTTGAGAAGTTGTTGAACTTCCACGTACACCCAACTTCAAGGGTAACCCTTATCGGCTGTTGCCGATTACGTATGCAATATATCTGCAGCTGCAGTTCGTATCTCTGAGCAAGCGTCGCTCTCCGCCTTTTGAAGATGCGTGAAGGGCAAGGGACGCAGAAACATAAAATTTAAGCATCAGGGTGCCTGGTTTTAATGAAACTGTACTGACCTATTTTTAGTAAGAACTCCACATAAGAATTTAGAATGGATTAAGTTTCCTTCTAACGTATTATAAACTATATTTTAACAAGTTTTGTTAGTGGCGTGAACGGCATACAAGTTCGCTCCATCTGTACTAGCTACATCACGTTACTGTTACAACAAATACGGGTTTAAAGCCATTACTTCTAATTCAAACTCCATACTTCAGCGTATATTTCTACGATATAGTTGACCATTACAATTAATTAAAATATAGGAGAGTAATGTAATAATAATAATAATAATAATAATGCTGTTGTGTATTCGTTAATGTATAAAACTTGTATGACAGCCATAGAAGAGAAATATATATGTATGTATGTATATATATATATATACATATGTGTGTGTATAGGTAATTAGATAGATAGATAGATAGATAGATAGATAGCTTGTATCTGATTTTATTATCATAATGAAACGTTAAATCTAATAGTTGATATATGCACCTATGGACTTAACATGTAGAACTGTGCTTTAAGCCCAGACGAAGTATTTCTACGTTATATGATTCTATAGTGCATTAACTGGTTAGTCTTTCTAATTGAAGTGTACTATCTTTTTTGTGAGGTGGGGATCAAATATTTGTATAAAATAAGGAAATTTTGGTCTTCATATGGTTAAAATATTTCGCTAATATTCGTTATGTGTAAATATACTGGGGCAACGGCCAGCCGTTATCGTAGAACATGAATTCCCTGTAGCCTGTAAAATAAATATTCGTCATAATACGAAAATGTTGCCTGAAGTATAAGAAGCTACATATTCAACTACTTCCACGTATGAAGTAATCATTAAAATAAACGAAGTAAAACCAAAATATAGCTACCTTGACGAAGTTTAGTGCAGGCTCAGGTTACCACACCGAGCCTGTACGAATTCGGACTATTATTTCCGTACGCCTTTATTAGCGGTCCGACGGATGGACATGACGTACGTAACGAGTAATTTATTATTTTCCCAACATGAACGTAATTGCTGAAGTTATATTAGTTCTTTTTCATCAGACACCCATCATCTCACTCCAACGCGTAAAAAAGATCAGGAAATATTGATAATAAATTCAATGGTAATGCCAAAATTTCCTCAATATGCGGTTTTACAATGTCCATAAATTAATAGCTTACAGACAGAGAGACGCCATTTCCCCCTGTCTGTCCGGCATTCGACCCGCATACTAATGTCTGTCTGTTAGTCCCTCTAGCCTCATATGATCATCTGTCCGTCCGTCCTTGTATCCGTATGTCACCGTCTGTTTGTTCTTGTATCCACGTATGACCTTCTGTCTGCCCGACCTTGTATCCGCATGTCATCGTCTGTTCTTGTATTCGCATATGATCGTCTGTCTGTCCGACCTTGTATCCGCATATTACCCTCTGTTAGCCCTTGTATCCCTATATGATCCTCTGTCTCTCTCTGTCCTTATATCCGCATATTACCGTCTGTTTACCCTTGTATCCGCATATTACCGTCTGTTAGCCCTTGTATCCCTATATGACCCTCTGTATCTCTCTGTCCTTATATCCGCATATTACCGTCTGTTTACCCTTGTATCCGCATATTACCGTCTGTTTACCCTTGTATCCGCATGTGACTGTCTCTCCGTCCTTGTATCCGAATGATACCGTCTGTTTGCCTCTGTTTCCGCGTACGATCGTCTCTCTGTCCGTCCTTCTATCCGCATACTACCACGCTGAATTTGACATTCCTGAGCCCAATGAAAAAATACATTTGGGGTCTCTATGTACGCATGGGTCTCAACTGACAATGCAGATAAATTACGCAATACATTCGCGTGTTTGACATAAAATCTGTAACACATCCAAACTCTTTGGGACGACTGAACGGTGGGGCTCATAGAGAGCAATAGCTCTAATCCGACCCTGCAAGTTACTATCTGCCCGTCCGTCCGTCGGTCTGTCTCTCGTTCTCTCCGATTGTTACTATCTGTCTTTTCATCCGTCTTTTGGGAAGTTTCAACTGAAAACCCACTGGGCGGATTTTCAGAAAAAAAAATTGTCAGGCTAATTAAATTTCCTTGAATCACTGCGTAGGACCATTTCGAATTTCGCAAACATCGACGTCATAAAGGTAGCCTATTTTTTTAAACGGAGATATACGCGCCGAGCACATGCGGAAACAGCGTAATCCTATAAGGATAGCAGCTTTCAACTCTATGACTGTCTGTGTGTTAAATATGTGACAAGTACTTTTGTACACATATGTATACAAATGATTTACGTAATTCTTGTGATTGCTAATGACGCACGGCAATAACAAGACCTTGTAAGCAGATGGAAATGTTCTTGGTTGTCGATTTTCTTTCACGTCATTGCAGTCATTGCATCACCGTGACTACGTAAATACAGTACCAATAACAAAAAAGTAAATAAAACGACCACCTTGTGAGATATCTTGGAATTAGTTCTCGGCTTTTAAAAGTGGTATATCTGTCAGCCTTCTGCCATGTTTGTGATCTCAGCCAATCATAACTACTGTGCAGACTTGAGCTGTGATTAATAATATCCTTTACTTTAACTCGCCTTGTTTATAACGATAATCAAACAAAAATAAAAGGGCAGAAGTATAAGATATGTTAATTGACTGGGAACGGGACTTGGCTATCATGAGTTAGTTGCGGTTGAAAAGCCTTGAAACAATTACATTCTCCTGGAGAAACTTGCTTCTTTTGCGGAACTAGTTGTTCACTGACTGGACAGACTCTTGATAAATGGGGATTATTCTTGGTTTTTTTTAAAATACAGTTTTATTAGACGAGACTACAGTGTCTGATGCAGTGAGGAAGAAGTCACAACTTGAATGGAGATACGATCTAAAAATTTGCCTTGAGGGACTGAGAAAAAGCAACAAATACCCCAGCCAGATTTTTTTTAAAGTTTGGTGGGCTTTTGAACCCGATATCCCCCAGATAGAATGCAAGAGTTCTAAACGCCAGACCGGCACACTCGGTACTGAGCTGTCGATAGTAAAGATGTCGGACAATGTCTGAATTATGGCTCCTGAGGCTTAATTTCCGTCAGCACAAAAATCTAGCCAGTCGAAGTGACATTATCTCCGTTTTGAAAATTAAAACTGTGTGGTCTTAATTGGTTGTCAAAGTTTCGTAGGATCTTAAACCCACAATGCAATTGACCACAGTATTGAAGCCACAGTCTTACAGTGACCTTCGCATTTCTCATGGCTTGTAAACGATATTTCTCGTTTCAGTCTATGCGTTCTGCTTATACACCGAATCTGAATATCCTTGATGTATTATCCGGGTGGTGAGTAATCGTATAACCCTGTATCCTGAGAGGGAATGGGCCCAGTTTCCCTGTACCTGAAAATAAAGTGAGGACATGGAATACGAATTCGAAATTGCAGTTGGCACACATAACATGTCAAAATGAGTGTTTTCTTTCACTTTCCGAATAACACATCTACGTAGATCATGTGTACTGATGTTTATTCAGTTTTACTACACGTTTCGGCACTATATTTCAGCCATCGTCAGGTAGGAATACTAGTTCACAAAAAGAGTAGACAGGGGAAGATATCGAAATTACTTATTTGCTGTTTTGATCCCTCATTCGGCGGTGAAGAGAAGTATCTGCACAACTGTGTGATCCCACGTATACATACGAGGTGCAATAGGCAAAATTGTACCTGTCTACTGTGATAACGACACACGAATTCCACTTTGTTGTTGACATATATACAGTACTATTAGTGTGTGAACCAGTGTGAGGCCTGAATACAGTACATGAAGATTTAGTTTTACCATTTTACCACACTATTCCACAGCTTTAATCATGAATAAGAATTTTCATATTTTATCAAGTTTTAATGTGAAAGAAATGGGGTCCCATTGAGTACTATTTTTACTGTACCTTAATTGTTGCTCTTAGTTGGCCAGAAGATGGCCGGTTACGGCCGAAACATGTAGCCAAATATAATCTAATTGCAATTATTGCATCTTGTCTTGATGTATGTTGTGTATTGACGGTACATAATATAATATACAAAGAAGAACAGAAGCATCGTTACACCACAGTACACTTCGAGATTTAGGTTCTGGCAGTGGCTTTGAAGATTTATGTCTTAGAGTATATGGCGTCATGTGGAATTGCAAATAGTTGGATCGTAGCTGTTTGCCATTCCACGTGTCATCACATTCCAGAAGGATTTTGCCTTCATTCTTAGAGTGTTTAAGGCTAACCGGTAAAGAAATATTGTAGAGCAAGCATGGCTAATGTGTTACACTTCTTATGTTACTTTCATTCCTGTACCTGTAACATGTCTAATTTTCACTTAAAATCGTTATGTAAGGAGGAAGTTTGTACAGTCCTATGTAATCTGTGACTTAACATAGTAAAAACCTACGCTTTATGCACTTACGTCCGCAGTAAACTACATCGAGTTTTACATCTTCCATCTGTATATTGAAGCACAGTGCCAAGGACGCATTCCGTATATATACGGTCAGGAATGCATTTCCTGTAATCGAATGTGATTTTACACGAACAGAAACCATTCAGACCTCCGAGACGGGTAACGGTAAGAACCCGTTCGGTGTGTGAAGCAGGGCCCCGTAGGGTACGGAAATTGTTTCTTAGGCATTCTTTAATTCGTGTCTATTGGATAGGAAGTTGGATGAGCCCAGACTCTGTCTCGACATTTTAAAGAAGACCAAAATACCTGTCCCTGCTGGAAAACGAACGAAAATCTTCCATAAGGATTGTCGTCTTCTAGGATGTGATGCTGTGTAGTCTCGCAAATATGTGCGAACCTTTGAAATGATCGTGTTGATTCTATCATTAACGGTAGATGTCTGCTATGAGGATAAACGAAACAGATTCTTGCAAAACGTCTTTATGTATAAACCAAGATACAAGACTTCACATTGCTTTCTTTCACATTACTGACTGAGATACTTCTGAAGTCTGGAATTTATATAATGAATTTTTTAAAATTTATTAAAAACATGCATTTTTTCGCTTCGCATGTTTATTAAAATTCATTTAAAGCGTATTATAATTAGCAAAAACGGTACTTGCTAATAGAAATACAGAGTATTGACTGGCCAACATAGTCGGTTTCCTCTAAGCTTTGTACTGTTGTATTGCATGCAAATTGACATTTTAAACATAAAATTGTTGTTTCTGTGGTCAACAAAAGTAAAGTGTATGGTATATTACACTCAGAGCTTCTTAATTTCTGGAATTTCTACATTGTCTATAGTTCAAAATACATTTATATTTTTTTTTCAGTTATATTTTTGGAACCCTAAATGAGGGACAAATTCATAAGGCTTTAATGGTCACAATTCAGTTATTTTGCTAGAACCTGTCTTGATAACTAATGTAAAAATTGGAGTGAAGTATTTGGATTGTATTATAACAATAATACCCGAATATAATTCCTCATTTTTGATAACAAATATCAACACGATTTATATTAAAACGGTCCATTTCTTTCGCAGCATTAGCATGCATTGCATTTGGCGTTTATGTATTGAAAACGCACGTGAGTTACGAAGGTAATTTAAAATTTGTAACGCCATTCTGCCCTTAGATTGTGAAAACTCCTTCTTTAAAAAAACATGTCTGTACTGCTTACAGAGACGACATGTTATTTTTGCAGCTTAACCTGATGCACACAAAAACAAAGGCTATCATTGTGCATGCAATCAGAATAACTTAAATCAATGATGCGTTACCGAAAGTCAGTTTACCTTCTACCCGATGAATATGTGTGGCTTATCTCTCTTGCTAATGTACGCCTAATATGAAATGACTATAATTAGTTAATTCCTTACGTTCCGCACACTATTAATCACAGTCCCAGAGTGTCGCCATATTTTTAAGTTCAGATATCGAACCGCACTCCTAACGAACCCATTCACTGTTTCGGCTATCACGTGTTGACAGCTGCCCGTCATGTATTCAAACTGCAGTATGCGAGGCAAGCCAGTTCACATTCCACGAGGCGATCCTGCGCCTGCCTAGTCGCTCGACCATTTTCGCTTTCACACATGTATGATGTGCGCTGTTTGGGTTTAGTGATATCTGCGATCGAATGGCTAACCCTCCAGCTTCGTATGTGAAAGGTCCCTGTTTCAAATATCTGTCTGGAAACCGGCTACACTGAATGAGGGCTTTCGTTGTTTTCCGAAGTCCCTCCAAGCAAATGCCAAGAATGCCTCATATTAGACCACGACAACTTCCTGCCACGTCTGAAATTTAGTTTTCGTTCATGAACGTCTCTTCCTGCGCTATACAACCAAATTTCTGACAGCGTCGTCACGTAACGACGGGAATAAGCACGTAAAGTACTGCAGGTATGACGGGGGCGGCACAGTGGATAATGTCAGAATATGGAGTACAGGCGGTTGGGCAGTTGGTGGAGGCACTGAGCCACCAGGAGGAAGGTCACGTTTTCGATTCCCGGTGGTGTCATTGGAATTATTCATAGGTAAACTTACCACGTTTATCTGTACGATCAAGCACCCCGAGAAGAGACTGCTTGACTGCATATCCAGACTCGCCTAGCGTCACTGCCTTACACCCAGAAAGACTTGAATTTTCGGCAATACCACTGCTAGATCCTTTAGTGTCACATGAGTACGAACTGTGACAGGTCATTCTCGGAGTACTTGGGTTTTTCCTCTGTCAATACCATTCCACCAGTGCTCCATACTCATATTTAATTCATTTATCATCGATTCTACAAGATCTCAGAAACTGACCTCGTCGTTATGTAAGACGCTTCTCCTTTCTCTCCAAGTTAATACATCGCAAACTTGCTGCTTCACTGGTCTCGATATTCCTTTATTACATCAATTAATATACTGCTGCAGAGTTATTCGCACATGTGTTTGTACGGCGAGTTATTTAGAACACAGTGGCGAAATGAATCCTTCCGTCTGCCCTCGCAGCACCCTTTGCAATTTGCATTGTGGCTCGTCCCGCCATTTTTTTTAAGTCTGAGTGGACAAACTAAAATAAATTTTAAATTGGTGGGGGGGGGGGGCATAAATCTGGGGCGACAAGTTTTGTAATTTGGGGCGTTATACATGTGGGTCGTCAGTGTAAAACTTACCCTGTTGCACTTTCTGGCGCCTAGAATTTAGAGGTGGCCCCGTGTTTTGTGGAAAATTTGTGCATCCCTGTTTGAAATTGTCAGTAACCAAGTGCCACAGGTTAGCCAAACGGGAAAGGAAGGCTGCCTTTTGCCGTATTTGAACCATAAGTGACTGTAGAATGTCAGTATAAGTCCTTTCCAGGCGATACACAATACTGCCGAGTATGGATATTATTGCTCGAAAGTCTTGAGTCTCGCCAGTTACTCCCACATAGTGAATTAAATTTTTTGCCTCATGTAAAGTAGTGATTCGAATTATTTTTATGTGCTACCCTGAATTTGTCCAACAACGTTGAGTTTGAACAGATAACTAATTTCATGGAATAGAGTCCCTGAGTAATTGGTACTTCCCAAGCTATACCATAATCTTCCCGCAATGTCTGGAACCCAAAGTTGTACTTCCGTTTATATAAGACTTTTTCCTATTTCGAGTCAGATAAATCTTCTCCACACCATAATATCATATTTTCTTAAGGATTTGTATGTTATTCCATCTATGCCTAGGTCTTCCAAATTGTGTCATTCCTTTCTGACCTTCCTATAAAAATTCTGTATGAATTTCTGTCCTTCCCATACGATCCACATGCCTTACTCACCTCATTCTCCTTGACTTGATAACCCAAATAATATTTGGTGAAGAATGTAAATTATAAATATTCTCTTTACGCAATTCCTTCTTCCCCTTAGGCCCGAGTATCTTCTTCAGCAGCCGATTTTCGAATACCCTCAGCCTATATTCCTCCCTCAGTATGAGAGATCAAGCATGGTAAACATACGGAAAAAAAACAAAAAAATTACATTTCTGCATATTTAATTAATTTCTTAATTTTAATTAATCTTATAATTCCTTAACAAAAGTGATACATTACTTACTTACTTACTCCATTGTGCAGAGTCCTTCTTGAGAAGCTAAATTGTTTGCAGCTAGTCAAGAAATTCCCCGCATTTCACGGAACCCGAATGTTCATTACCGCACTCACAAGCGTCCGCCACCTGTCTCTATCCTGGGTCAGCCCAATCCAGTCCATATACCCACATC
>Ga0123355_10007464_pt1 | contig 16387 bp, 11 predicted proteins | sample TergutEmb28metaG_3_FD_89872 | JGI IMG/M metagenome (GOLD analysis project Ga0123355, IMG submission 89872) | Embiratermes neotenicus P1 segment gut microbial communities from Petit-Saut dam, French Guiana - Emb289 P1 | ecosystem: Host-associated > Arthropoda: Insects > Digestive system > Gut ...
CTGACTGTGGTGTTGGCGTCGCTTTTGCTTCAAAGACCTGCTGTGAAATTCTGGTTGTTGTTGGTGATCTTGCAAGTAAGAGTGTCAATAACGTGTCATGTGAAATGTTGGGAATCCTGTTCCGTACGGGGATGCCATGTCGCCTGTTCAAGTGAATCAATAGACAATATTCCTTCAGTCTATTCCTCAATCGACCAAGAATTCAAGCTTCATTACAACAACATAACATATTTGAAGAATGACAGTTTTATTTCTAAAGGGCTGAAAGAGCTGAAGAAACTTTCCCTCAACCGCTGTGGACTGGAAGCAATAGAGTTTGGAGCATTCAATGGGCTTACAAAGTTGACACGTCTGTCACTGCGGCATAATAAGCTACTTGAAATAATACCTCGCACATTTGAGAAAAATAGCTTTCTGAAATATCTTGATTTATCGCATAACAAACTTGAACACTTGGAAAGTGATATATTCTTTGGGTCGGTTAAAATAATTTATATAAATTTGAAAGGAAACAAACTGCAGTACCTCCAACCAGACACGTTCTCAGGGTTACCGAATCTCCAAAAACTGTATTTGTCAAAAAACTCTGACCTTCAAATACCAAACGACAGTCATTTTATCACTTCACATTCCTTGAAACGTCTCGGTATATCAGGCTGCAATGTAAGTTCAGTGTCAGTTGCGACATTTGTGAACATCCGGGCACTGGAATGGCTTGACCTGAGCTACAATAATCTCAGGAGTCTAGATATAAATACATTAATACTATTGCCAAAACTGTCCGTACTGTACCTGAATTATAACGAGATAAGTGAAATAATACCTTGCACATTTGAGACGTTCAGTCATCTGCAATATCTTCGCTTAGACTATAACAAAATTGAACACTTGGAAAGTTATGTATTCTGGGGTTTTTTTGAACTAAATTATATAAATTTGGAAGGAAACAAACTGCAGTACCTCCACCCAGACACGTTCTCAGGGTTACCGAATCTCCAAAAACTATATTTGTCAAAAAACTCTGACCTTCAAGTACCAAATGACCGCCATTTTATCACCTCACATTCCTTGAAACATCTCGGTATATCAGGCTGCAATGTAAGTTCAGTGCCAGATGCGACATTTGTGAACGTCCCAGCACTGGAATGGCTTGACCTGAGCTACAATAATCTGAAGAGTCTAGATGTAAATACATTAGAAGCATTGCCAGAACTGTCCGTACTGTACCTGTATGACAACCCACTACATTGTGACTATCAGCTGCTGGAAGTGTGGCGATGGTGTCAGCATCGTAACATAACGACATTCTATGGGGGAAAGGCTCCAGAATGTGTTACACCGTGGTACTTGAATAGCGTATCTTTTGGGGATTTAGAGAACAATTCCTCCTTACAGGATATTATGGGATTTAAATTTGACTTGGATTTTGAAAGTCCCGAAACTAAGAAACAAATGTCTATACTTATTGAACTGTACGAATTAATTCGACATGTACGAATTCCAGTAGTTTATGTTCTCTCTACATTCGGTATAACAGGCAATGTCATCCTTGTCATCATCATCACATGCGACAAGAATATGCGAAATATTCCCAACATGTACATCCTTAATTTGGGTATAAGCGATCTAAATTTTTTAACGCAAATATTCCTAAATAATACCCTAGTTTTGCTAATACCCAACCCATGGGATTTCAATTACATTGTACGTTTAGTATCTCAGTTTGGATTACAGATGGCAGTCGTTCTGACAGCGTACTCTGTAGCTGTGCTTAGCGTCCAGCGCTACAGTGTAACAGTGAAGTCCCTCCAAGTCCGTGTCTCTTCCCAAACATCACGGCGTGCTACTGTGGCTACAATTTGTGGAGTGTGGATTGTGGCTGCATTATTGGCCGTTCCTAAAACTTTATTAGTGGGTATATATGGACCAGAAACTCTTTGGGAGTTTTATACATATATCCGAATTATCTCTCTGTTGGAACTCTTATTGTTCTGTGTACTTCCTCTGTGTGTGATAACCTTCTCTTACTGCTTGACTTCCCGCCATCTTGTGAAAAACTCTTTTTACATATCTGGGATGGCACAAAATCCCCAAATAAAAAAACGCAGAAATGCCGCCAAAGTTGTGTTGGGACTTGCTATTGTTTTTGCCATTAGCTATGTGCCTTCTTACATCCTCTGTACATTTTTTTCATTTTACTTTAGCACGATTTTGAGAGAATTTGTTCGGTTTTTCATTGTACTGTACTTGAAGGAAATATGTATATGTTTCGTTTGTCTTAATTCTTGTCTCAATCCTGTAGCAGTGTTCTGCACCAGCCTTGCTTTCCGGATGCATCTCAAACGCTACGTAACCCGCTGTTGCACTAAAATATTCCCCCCTTATTGATTTCGAACTTTAAGGGAGCCATTTAATTTTTAAACATTTAGACTACTTTCTTCAGTTAAAACTAGGCTATAAGTTCCATTAAAATATTTATCTTGTAACGTAGAATATGGAACAATGGAATTGGTGTGGCTGTGAGACAATACATGTTAATTATATAAAATTTCATAATTTGCAATATTAAATCTCATTCTAATTAAAGAACTTCAGAACATTTCACTTAATAGAATGAATTTTACAATAGTTCCATATAATTTCTATTCGAACAAAAATTTTCGAGAATATTATCAAATCGGAGCTTAAGTTCAATATACTTATTACGCACTAAATTGTTATTCTCCGTTGGTTTTTGAACGTAATGACTGAGCTTCATTTTTGTCTGTCTCGGAGACCCGAAGTACATTTAGGACACAATCGCTATAACGTACATATTCTACACGCACAGCCAATTGCACCACATATATAATTATATATTTTATAATTATATTTATTATTATTATTATTATATATTTTATCAGCTTTTCACATCCTCAGAACCTACTCTTTAACAATTTAAAGTCAGTCTCATATTCATGTATATGCAAGTATGTGAGTAACTTATTAAAAGTAATAAAATTATACTGTAGAGATGCTGGAGAGCACTATAGATATTCTACTGTTACATATGCTTATTGGATTGTAGGTTTGTTGTTCAATACTGTAAATATTTTGCTTGTATTCATAAAGGAATAAATTATTTTATTTCCCACTTTAAAACACAAAATGTTTAATTACATGTGTTTGTGTGCATGAGAAAGGAAATTTATTTTATTATGTAGTGCGATTTGAGTTGTTCTAGTCTCTTCGAAGAACTCTTTAGAAAGCTTAGAAGAGAGCCGTGAGTGTTGCATAATTGTACTTAAGCAGGCGGTACAACACTGTGCATGTGCAGAGCCGCCATACAGAACTAGATCAATTCGCCAAGACATTAAAGTTTTTCTGCCAAATGTCGTGGTTGAAAATGGATATCTAAAGATTATGTATGGATCAAATTAAATTGAATTCATTCCGACTAGTCAAAAATTTGTTTATTTAATGTCAGTTACACATTACCCTTACACGTAATCATATGTTACCCAGTTGCTCTGTATCCCCTGAGAAATATAAGTGTAATTTATTTCCTGTGCACAATAACTAACATAAAAATTTATAATTTTAATTAATATGAATTAACAGTACAGTTTCCCCAAAACCCCACAGACACATTTCTGTGCATTAAACACTTCCCGCTAAAACAATAAACCAGGAACCATTTGTGATCACAAGAGGAACACAGATATAAAGCAGATATAGTACGACGTTGTTAAAATATTTGTTGTCAATGCACTTGGAATGTTTGCAATTCCACGCCAAAATGTACAGACGTAAGCAAACGTCATGCAGCAGCTCTAAACTTTGTAATTTTTTGTACAAAGTGGGCAACTGGAGAACTAAAAATAATGGAGTTCCAGTACTCTACGTGCATTGATTTTCCAGGTACATAATTCCGGTAGTTTAATAGCTTGGTCAATGTCGTCCCGCAAGCTACGCTTTTAACACAGCATCTATGGAACGTTTAACACAAGAGCAATCAACAGGAAAGCATTTTAGACTGAAACCATGAAAACATGCGTTTGCATTATTCACAAAAGTCACGTCTTGCTGCAGAATACTGACATCCTCAGGAACTACACTTAAGTAATTACAACTGCGGTTCGTATTTATGCCTGCGCATTTGTGTAGTACATATCACATCAAGATCAATATAACAGACTGTGTAAATATTAGAGTGTTATCTTGCTATTCGGCAGGTACATGTACTTATTTAGTGGCAGTTTGTTATTTTATTCCATTATGATTTGAATTAATCAAATAAATCTCATTGTTTACATTTCCAATTACAATTGTATAGTGTTGAATTATATGCACTATGTGTCTGTGTATATCAAAGAATATTGTTTCTTGGTATGTACAGTTATGTGAGTTGTTCAAACCTTCGATGTACTCCTTAGAATGTCTAGATGATTCTAGGCACAATTGTATTTTATAAGTGTTGCATTACTGAACACAAACAGGCAGTATTGCACAGCGGACATTCTGTGCAGCAGAATTGTGTTCAGTACATGCTGTAGTGAAGAGGTGCACCTCTTTTATCAAATACTACTACTGATGAACGTAACTCTGAAACTGTATGTTGAACAAATAAATTTCCACCAAAACATCTGTCACAAAAATTATTCTTCAAGTTTCATTTTAATATTACCTTCCCGCCTATCCACGTATAATTCAACTGGTCTGCATTCCTTCAGGTACATACGTAGGAAATTTTATTCCTCTTCTATGTAGGGACGTACTTTTGAATTTACATTTTCTACTAATGTGAATGAGAAGTAATTTTTCCCAAATATTGGGGGAGTACAGTTACATGCTTTACGGTAACTTTATGATAAAGTCTTTGAATAATAAGCTAGGTATAACTAAGGGGAACAAAGAGGAAAAATGAAATGAAATAGGCATTATATGTTGTCAACAAATCTTGTCATTGTTAACTTAACATGGGCAATACTATGTCAATTATCATAAAAGAAGAAAAATTACATTGGATATATATGTTTTGGACTTACGCAAAATTGCGGTAAGCGAATAATAGTTTCGAAGTGTCTGTCTTTCCGTCCGCATAAAAGAAATGATCTCCCACAGAAAAGATTTTCATGAAATTTTATATTTGGATATTTTTCCAGAATCCGTCTAGAAAATTAAGATTTCGTTATTAATTACAAAATTGACAGATTTCTTTTATTACATGAGGACTTGCGAACATTTACGGTGATATCTTGCTTTGTGTTTCTTAGAATGAGAATTGTTCAGACAAACTTTGTTGATAAAGTTAAAACCCAAAATTATGTTCAATATTTGTCTCGAAAATTGTGTCTTTTATAATATAATGTGAGAAAACATGGAGAAGATAGAAGACTTCAGATGATATTATTGTAGAACGCTTGTGCAATGTGTGCTGGATAACTGAGACTACAGCAACACACAGTACGTAATACGTATTGGTTTTCCAAGACAACAAATTTCCGCGAAATTGCCTCATTTATATGTATATACGCAAATCGCCCCTCGTGTTCAAATTTTGTGTACACATTGATTAGCCGGAGAAAATAATTGTCATGCAATTTTTGCAGTATATTTAATTCCTTTGAAGAAATAAGGTATCAAATCCTTAAAATAAGGTCAAAATATCTCCCGTCTGCCAACTACAAACAAAGTACCTCATTAAAAGTTTCAATTCTGAACAACAGCGCTGCTCAGACCGACTGCACGCACTTTACAACCGCGTATTGTGTTTTGTGAATGTATCGTGCAATGGGCAAAATATAACGTCTGTGTCTTTCAGTGCAGCAAACATAAAAATTAGCTGTTGCTTCACAATCCTGCTGTGCGCATTATAAAACAGACCTCACCAATCCGCGTGCATTTCAAAGAACTTCACTACACAACAGAAGGGATATAATGTATGTTACAGACGGTGGCTTCCGACTGTAAACAATTCTTCTGTTCAGCTGTCAGTTCAAATGAAGTACGAGTATTATGCCAAGTCACTGGTGATTGCCTTGGAAAATTTGGAAAAAGAACAGCTATGCTATATAACTGTGAAGAGCTGGAAATTTTCTGGGTTTATTTTAAAAGTAACACGTCTCTATGTTTTGTTCATTAATAAGTAAATTTAGGGTAAAATTTTATAACTTAAAGGATGTGATTTTGTCGGACCGCGTGGTAGTTACTGGGGAGAAGTGATATGGATTTTTGGATTTAGCAGCTAAGACTGAAGGGAACAATTTAGAAGACGTAGACGTAGATGTGGGGTTATATCAAAATATAATTAATAAAATATAATAGGAGGCTGTAGATTGTATTCCTGTAATTCAGGATAGAGTCAAATGGCAGGCTGTTGTAAATACGGTAACAACGGAGAGGTTTCCATAAAATGCAGGAAATTTCTTGCCTATATAAGAAAAGTATTAACTTTTCAAAACATAATCTGTTCCACAGATTTAATTTGTAACAGCAGTTGGAGTTTCGTTCCGGACACAGACACCAAATTTTTATCTTCTTCAAACATGCAGACAGGCAATGAAAGACATCCAGCCTCTCATCAAATGTGTAAAAATGTTGAGGCGCTAAGCTGACCACACATCTCCTTATAACGCCAAGTTAAGAAAGTGTGGATCAATACCGCCATTCGTCCATTATGCCTTCATGACGGTAAAATATTTAATAACGACTGTTAATATACTGCATTTAGAATGCCACAGCGGTAACAGACACAATGGTTTATCAGAAGTGCTAGGTTTGTTTCAAAATGCGTTGTTATGGTTTCAAACATCTCACCGATATACGGTACAAGATATTGAAGAAAGTAAACTATTGTTTATTATAAGGCATATTGATATTCACGGTGGTACAGTTTATAAATTGAATTAAAAATATGTTAGAATGTCAGAATCTGTACCGTCAAATTTGGTTAAAGAATAGCGGATATGAGAGAATGTGGGACGAATCTGTTTCATATATCCAAAACAATTTACTAAAACATATCAGGGGAAGTATGTGCCACTTGCCAGGCACTGCATAAGCCAGTTACAAACGTCATCACTACAAACTTCACTTGCTAAGACTTTCGCAGGAATTCGAAGCAAAGTTGTGCCTTCTTTACCGTTGTCTGGAATAGTGACAAAAATGGCATATGGGCCGGGTGAAACTAATATGGCTGCCATATGTTGCAGGGAGCTGTTTACTGCAGTAACAACTGTTCTGGAACAGAAAAAATATAAGTTTGTCGGAAGGGTATCGCCTAATAATAAATTTTAAGTTGTTTGGTTCGAACAATTCAAAGGTACACACGGTATTAAAGAACGCAAATTAATATTACCAAATTCGTGATATGTTAATAGACATCTATAAACGCCGTATACTTACTAACACAGATATTAGTACTCGGGCCTCTGTACAGTTTAATTGCAACTGGAATACCTTTAACATAATCGAACAACAGTCATGTAAAAAAGAGGAAAATTGTGTAACATATGCCAGACACTAAAACCTTCAGCATTGTAAATATAAGATATACGGTAACAAATAATTTTATGGTACCGTCAGGAACAGAGTCTGGATTTATCTTTGAATTAAAAATGATAAAAGAGCCCGTCGGTTCTGCTGCAATATATAGACGTTCCTTTCAAAATTCATTAAATAACTTTGAAGAAAAAAGCTGTTCCAAAATATCTAGGAATAAATTGGTTATGTTTTAATTCTAAGAAAACTTGTAATTTGGAAGAAATAGAATTTCACACCATTCCACGAACCTGACTTCAGCCTACAAATTAATTGCACTTTAACAAATTGGAAGATAATTTTTAAAGTTTTTACATTTAATTAAGAAGACAAGATGTCGTAGCAATAAAAATAAAATAAATAAATAAATTCAGTGAATTGGAGTAAAAATAAAGAAGAAAAGGAATTGTACCAGACAATATAATAACACACTTAAAGACAAAAAACATATAAAAGAAATAAATAATCCGTGTAAATCGAAAAGGTTTTTATTGAGTTTCGTTGAGCGTTTTGTGTGTCATTTGGTGTGTTTTGGTGTGAAATTTAAAAAGAAACATGCTGTGAAATTATTGTGGGTGTTGTTGTGAATTTTTGTCATTATGCATGTGGCAGTAACACGGTTAATGTTCCATCAATACACGTTATGTACAGGTAATACTCTACACTTCACAAGATATACAAATTTTGTCACAATTTATGTAGCAGTAATACAGTTATTCTTCCATCAATTCACGTTATGTAACGGTACTTAACTTCAATTCCCACGATATAATATTATTGTCACCATGCATGTGAAAGTACTACAGTTACGGATGGATAAATACAAGTTATTTACCGGTATTCCCCTTCACGTCCCACGACACACAATTATTGTCACTCTACATGTGGCAGTAATACAGTTACTGTTCGATCAATTCATATTAGGTACCGGAAATCCCCTTTATATCCCACGATATAAATTTAAGGTCACAATGCATGCGGCAGTACTACAGTTAATGTTCGATCAATACACGTTATGTAACAATATTCCCCTTCACTTCTCACGACACAATTATTATCACTCTACATTTGGCATTAATACAATTAATGTTCGATCAATTCAAAATATGTACCGAAATTCCCCTTTATATCCCACGAAATAATTTTATTGTCACTAGGCATTTAGCAGTACTACAGTTACTGTTCGATCATTACACGTTATGTAAAGTTATTCCCTTCAATTCCCACGTTAGACAATTATTGTCACTATAAATGTGGCAGTACTACAGTTACAGTTCGATCAATACACTTTATGTACCGGTATTCCCCTTCTCATCCCACGATATACAATTATTGTCACTATACATGTGGCAGTACTACAGTTACTGTTCAATCAAGACACGTTATGTACTGGAATTCCCCTTTGTATAGCACGATATAATTTAATTGTCACTCTACATGTGGCAGAACTACAGTTATTGTTCCATTAATACACTTTAGGAACCGGAATACTTCTTTACATCCCACGATATAATATTATGGTCAATATGCGTGTGGAAATACTACAGTTAAAGTTCGATCTTTACAGGTTATGTACCGGTATTCACCTTCAGTTCCCACGATATACAATTAATGTTATAATGCATGTGGCACTAATAGAGTTTCTGATCGATCAATACATGTTATGTAACGGTATTCCAAAACAATTCCGAAGATATACAATTAATGTCACTATATACGCAGCAGTATTACGGTTACTGATCAATCAATACACGTTATGTACCGGTATTCTCCTTCAATTCCCATGATATACAATTATTGTCACTACACATTTAGCATTAATAATGTTACTGTTCAATCAATACAGTTTATATATCGGAATTTGCCTTCACTTCCCACGATATGCAATTATTGTCACTATAAACGTGGCAGTACTACAGTCACTTTTCGATCAATACACGTTACATACTGGTATTCCCTTTCATTTTCCACGAAATACAATTATTGTCACTGTATATGTGGCAGTACTACAGTTATTTTTGATCCATACTCGTTATGTACCGGTATTCCCATTCACTTCTACGATATAGAATTAATGTCACTATATATGTGGCAGTATTACTTTTACTGTTTGAAAAACACAAGTCATTTACAGGTATTCCCCTTCAATTTCTACGATATAAAATTACTATCACTATGAATGTGGCAGTACTACAGTTACTGTTTAATTAATAAACGTTAAGTACAAGTATTACACTTCACTTCCCACGATATAAAATTATTTTTATTATACATTTGGCAGTAGTAGAATTACTGTTCAATCAATACACGTTATTTACCGATTTTCCCCTTCATTTCACACGGTATAAAATTACTGTCATAATGAATGTGGCAGTACTACAGTTACTGTTCGATCAATACCCGTTATGTACAGGTATTCCCCTACCTTTCCCACGATATAAAATTATTGTTATTATGTATGTGGCAGTACTAGAGTTACTGTTCGACGAATTCACGTTATGTAACGGTATTGCCCTTCACTTCCCAAAACTTACAATTTTTTCAATATATATGTGGCAGTATTAATGTTACAGTTCCATTAAAACATGTAAAGTAACGGTATTCCCCTTCGCTTCCCACGATACAAAATTATTTTCACTATACATGTAGCAGAACCAAAGTTACTGTTCGATCAATACATGTTATGTACCGGTTTTCACCTTCATTTCCCACGATATAAAATTTATTTCACTCTATATATGGCAGTATGACAGTTACAGTTCCATCAATACATGTTATGTATTGGTATTACCCTTCACTTCCCACGATAAAAAATTATTGTCACTATACATGTGGCGGTAATTCAGTTACTGTTCGATCAGTGCAGTTTATATAACGGTATTCCCCTTCAATCTCCACGGTATGAAATTTTCGTCACCCTTCATGTAGCAGTATTAAGTTTCTGTTCAATCAATACAAGTTATGTACCGTTATTAACCTTCAATTCCCACGATATACAATTATTGTCACTACACATGAACAGTACTACGTTTACTTTTCGATCAATACACGTTAAGAACTGGTATTCCCCTTCACTACCCAAGATATTCAATTTATGTCACTATATACGTGGCAGCATTACAGATACAGTTCGATCAGAACACGTTATGTACCGGTATTTCCCTTCAATTCACACGATACACATTTTTTTTCACTATACATGTAGAAGTATTAAGTTACTGTTCTATCAATACAAGTTATGTACCGGTATTAATTTTCCTTGTCACGATATACAATTATTGTCACTCTATATGTGGCAGTATTTCAATTACTCTTTGATCAGTACACAAAACATACAGATAATCCCTCTCACATCCCAAGGTATTCAATTATTGTCACAATATATGTAGCAGTACTAAAGTTACTGATCGATCAATACAAGTTATGTTACGGAATCCGCCTTCAATTAACACGATAATCAATTATTGTCACTATACATGAGGCAGTACTAAAGTTACTGTTCGATGAATTCACGTAATGTACCGGTATTCCCTTTCACATCCCAAGATATACAAATATTGTCAATATACGTGTAGCATTAACACATTTAGTGTTCAAACATTACACGTTATGTACCGTTATTCACATTCACATCCCTCGAAATTCAACTATTGTCACTATACATGTAGGACTAATACAGTTACTTTTCGATCAATACACGTTAAATACCGGTATTCCCCTTCACTTCCCACGGTATAAAATTATTGTCACATTTCATGTAGCAGTACTAGAGTTACTGTTCGATCAATACAAGTTTTGTACAGATATTCACCTTCATTTCCCACGATATACAATTATTGTCACTATACATGTAGCAGTAATAGAGGTACTGTGCAATCAATACAGGTTATGTACCCGTATTCCCCTTCACTTCCCACCGTATTAAAATATTGTCTCTATTCATGTAGCAGTACTACAGATATTGTTCTATCACTACACGTTATGTACCGGTATTCATCTTCAATTCCAGCGGTATAAAATTATTGTCACTATATATGCTGCCGTAATAAAGTTACTGTTCTATCAATACAGGTTATGTACCGGTATTCTTCTTCAATTCCCAAGATGTACAATTATTTTCACTGTACATGTAGCAGTACTATAGTTACTGTTCAATCAGTATATGTTATGTAACGGTATTAGACTTCACTTCCCACGATATACAATTTTTGTCACTATCTATGTGGCAATATTACAGTTACATTTCCATCAATACATTTTATGTACCGGTATTCCCCTTCACTTCCCACGATATATAATTATTGTGACTATACATGTAGCAGTACTACAATTACTGTTCAAAAAATACATGTTAATTACCAGTATACCACTTCACTTCCCAAGATATACATCTTTTCACTATGTATGTAGCAGCATTAATTTACAATTCCATCAATACATGTTATGTAACGGTATTCCCCTTCACTTCCAACGATAAAGAATTATTGTCTCAATACATGTGACAGTACTTCAGTTACTGTTCGAACAATACAGTATTCCCCTTCACTTCCCACGGTATAATATTATCGTCACTATACATGTAGAAGTAATATGTTTCTGTTCAATCACTACAGTTTATGTAAGGTAATTCACGTTCACTTCCCACGATGTACAATTCTTTTCACTATATAAGTAGCATTACTACTTTTATTTGTCGAAAAATACACGTTAAAACCAATATTCCCCTTCAATTCCCAAGATATTCCATTTATTTCACCATATACATGGCATATATCACACAACTTTCGATCAATACATTTTATGTGCCGGTATTCCCCTAAACTTCGCACGTTATACACTATCACTATATATGTGGCAATATTACATTTATTGTTCCATCAAAAGTCGTTAAGTACCGGTATACCCGTTCAATTCTCAAGAACTAATTTTTTTTTCACTATATATGTGGTATTATTACAGTTACCGTTCGATCCATACACGTTAAGTACTGGTATTCCCCTTCACTTCCCACAATATAAAATTATTGTCACTATACATTTAGCAGTACTACGGTTACTGTTCGATCCATACACGTTAAGTACAAGTAATCCCCTTCAATTGCCAAAAAAAAAAAATGTTTGTAACAATACATTTAGCAGTATTACGGTTACTGATCCTTCAATACAAGTTATGTACCGGTATTCACCTTCTTTTCCCAAAGTATAAATTTATTGTTACTATACATGTAGCAGTATTACAGTTACTGATCGATCAATACATGTTTTGTAACTATATCCTCCTTCACTTTCCACGATATAAAATTATTGTCACTATACATGTAGCATTACTACAGCTACTGTTCTTTCAATACACGTTATGTACCGGAATTCCCCTTCACTTCCTACGATATACAATTATTGTCACTATACATGTGGCAGTACTACAGTTACTGTTCGATCAATACACGTTATGTACCGGTATTCACCTTCACTTCCCACGATATACATTTATTGTCACTATGCATGTGGCAGTACTACAGTTACTGTTCGATCAATACACGTTATGTTCCGGTATTCACCTTCACTTCCCACGATATGCATTTATCTTGCTTGGGTGTTTTTACCTTTTGTACGTGTTGTATTCTAACTTGTCTCGGGTGGTTTGATGCTAGTTTTAAGTTGTCATCTGGGTAATTGTTTTTGGTTGACCGTGTCTATTCTTGTAGTTGTCTTGTGTGTGTTGTTATCTTGTGTGTATTTTTTTACTGTGTCTGCATTGCTTTTTTTTACTTTAGATGCCGGACTGCTGGCTAGAAGTCAGTACCTGCTTGTTTGTTTGACTTCAGGAAGAGGAGAGTAGCGTTCATAACTTTATGAATCCAAAGTCGTGCCAGAATAAATTTTGAAATGTGTGTATTTTTTAAATGCTTGCATTTTGACATCAGAGGGACAAGAAATTTGGTTCTGGGATTCCATGGGTGCTTCATGCTGTTATCTTCAGACAATTCATCCAGTTGTTGCCAGAAAATTGGAAAATGATATTCCCATAAAGCACATGTTTTTGATATCAGTACAATGTAACTACAGTGTTGGTGTATTTCTGGGTACATAAATCCGTTCATCTCATTGCTGTCATTATAAACCAATATAGGCCAGCGAACTGATTTATGCAGTTCCTGTATCAAATAACCCACTTCCTGTTTACTTGAGACTTCTTCCGCTCGGGGCAGCACTACCACTAGTGGACATCTGGGAATGAAGTGTTCCTCGCTTATAAGTTTAGAGTAAAGCATCAGGGGAAATTCGTGATCAGTAATTTGCAGGGAGCTGTGAACTGTAGGTAAAATTACAGCAATAACTATAAAAATAAAAAGAATCATGTTTCTTGCAGTCATTTGATTGCGTGTCGAGTATAAGATTTTTTTTATGTTTGTACGAAAATATTAAGTACCAATAAAACTTTATCACTTTCATGTAGTTCAATATATATGTTCACAAACAGCACAGCAGTTACACACTTCAGTGAAAATATGAGGAATTATGATTGGTTGTTATAATTTTCCGAGAAAATTGGAATTTAAACGCCAACGAATCTGTGTTTCTGGTTTCTAAACCAGACTTAATATAGAATTCCGTAAATTGCGCAATATGTATTGTGGAATGTTGGTTAGATTGATGTCGTCCGATGGTTTAGTTTTGTAATATTTTGTATGCTATATCAATATTAAAGGGAAATTTACTTCCTTTTTTACCGCTATCTCTAGGGCAATAGATAATTTGTTCCTCTTATAATGGGAACCAAATTTCGCGGTATATTAATAATACATCTGTATTCATATTTAACTGGATTTGTGCTGTAATATAGAACGGTTTCAATATGCCACAATGTTTCGTAGGAAGTATTTTTATTTCTTACTTTTAACAAGGTATTAAATAAACAGTAACTTATACGAAAAAATGGTCGTGTAACTTTACAGGCCACACGTGGTGTAAAAAGTATTTGTGAAAAACGTCATTCATGAAAGAAGAACTTATAGATAGAAGTGATGGGACGACGAGGAAAAGGATTTAAGACTTCAAGGAAAAGGGAGAATAATGAAAATTTGCAAGAAGGAAGAATAGAATGATCTGTCACATAACTAGATTTGGAAGATTTTGTGGACCAGTCGAATGACATTTGTGGAATGTTGATTCTCATTCATTTATGAAACTTGATTTGTTACTGAATAACAGAGCTACATAGAAAACAAACTCATTTCTACTTGGTTAGAAATGAAATGAATTTCAAGACGGAAATCTGGTTCACAAAATTAAGTGGAACTCTGTTCTTTAAATATTATAATCAATTGTTTTGTACTAAGCAGTTTCCAGCAATTATATATGTCTAGATTTGGAGGTCCAGTTTTAATGTTAGCAGTCATATGGTTTATTCGGATATCCATATTGAACTGATGCTGCAATGCGGACACTTTATCCAAATTAATGCTGTAGTATGGACGGACACTTTGTCTTATTTTGGTGCTGCAGTAAGGACGGATACATCGCGTCAGTTTTATTTCTAAGTAAAATCCGTTTACTATTCGTAACGCGATCCGTGAAAAGTTTTATGTATTACCAGCAAATTGCTATAGTTACAACGTTTACAATTTACTGTGTATCTGCTGACACATTAATTTCGTGTACTTCATTTAAATGTATACTTATTCACAAAAATATTCAACAAATTTGAACCCCAGTCTGTAACTTGTAATTAGCTCACATTTACTGTCCATATAAAGTAGGAACGCAAACCAATGTTTTATCACAAGTGCAACGTGTTACGTTTTGTTACATGTTTGGTATACAGTTTTAATATAATTGTGTAATGGTCACAGAGTTTCGATATTAATCTGTTTATAACACCCAGCTAATACTGAGACTGACACATATACTACGTATGTTGGTCATTTTTTTATTAACAAATGTGTTTTATAAAATCGTACTGACACTCATTTAACCTGTATTTGATAATGAACTGTAGACAGGCCGAAACATGTAGCACAATAGTAATACACATTGCTCAATACAGTTGTGATTCACAGCTTGTTTATTCACTCGTTAAATTTGTTTCCATATGATCAGACTGTGCACAGTGGATATGACGGTGTGTTGACAGTGTTAGTGTAACAGTGCGCTAAGTACATCAGCCTCTCTCTAAGCTGTTTGTATAAGCAGCCATTGGCTGACACACAATTACAGTGATATAAACACGTAAACATAAACTGGTCCTTCTGCACTGCATGAAGGCGTATTGCAGTTGGAACTGATAAAACTGCACCGATTGTTAACTTCTGCTCTATTTGGACTGTACAATAAAGTGACAATAATTCACTGTCACATCAGTACAATTTTAAACATACAGTTTACAGGAGCTGCAATATCTCAGTTGCTGTAGTAAGAGGTCTAAAGTAGCTATATCTAAAGTGATCTGATTCGTTTGTCGGCAGGAGCAGGACTTTTTGACTGTCAGTATATTTGCCCCAAATTTCCTACATCGTAAATGGAAATGGGGCTGTTCCCCCGGACCTACAGAAACTGTGTAGTGAAGCTGTCCAATCCCCCAAATCATAATAACGTTATGAATAAGTGGAGCTATATCTCCTGTGCTCCATACACCTTCATGAATTGCAATCACGTGACTTCCACATTCTCCTACAATTTACAGGCTCTACATAACACATGTTTGTCTATATAATTATGTGCGTTTGTGTGTTTATATCTGACCTACACATTAACCCTTTGCCGGCCCTAACGTTCTGAAACGGTCGGAATTTAAACGTCCCCTGCCGGCCTAAACGGTCTAAAACGGTCTTGTTGTCCTCTTCGTAAATCTATTGCGTTGTGTGAAC
>Ga0123355_10007465_pt1 | contig 16386 bp, 8 predicted proteins | sample TergutEmb28metaG_3_FD_89872 | JGI IMG/M metagenome (GOLD analysis project Ga0123355, IMG submission 89872) | Embiratermes neotenicus P1 segment gut microbial communities from Petit-Saut dam, French Guiana - Emb289 P1 | ecosystem: Host-associated > Arthropoda: Insects > Digestive system > Gut ...
GAAACAATGTCTCCGGAGGTGTGTAGCCTCCCAAGGGAACAATTTTGAAGGGGACAAACTCGATTTGTAGTTTAAAATTAAGCACAGAGTTATATTGAATCAGTCTCATTACTTTATTTACAGACCTCGTATGTCCTGAACAGCACTAGGAGTACTTAATGAAAGTTAACACAGTACATTACTGTGTTAAGTTTCATTAAGTACATACGATGCCTCTGAGATGCTGTATATTGAGATTCAGTACACTTACACAACTATTCTACAAGAATTTTCTACATTTTAACTATCTGACCCTTTTACACCACACCAACTGTGTATATGAGTGGCTAATTTGGTTATATGTGGTATTTCTTTGGTTTGGTTCCCTGATGATGATCCCTTGTGGATCGAAACATGTATGAATATTCAGTGCGATATTACAATGTAAATATCTAAGAAACAACACTATGCATTTGCGCACTGGTTATCTACACTGCATGGAATGAACAATATAAAGTTAAACAATACAGTTGTGTTGATGGCTCCATGTTCATTTATTTTGTAACACAACGGAATGATAAACCTAAGAACATGTTACAACACAGGCTCAGACGCCATTATTTTTAGCACATTTTTACAAAATTAATTTGTAATGTATGTCTGAAAAACAAACAGCTTGCAAATTTTGAATGCTGCTTCAGCATCCTATCTTGTCTTTGCCAGGAGAAGGGCTAAGAGATATTTTCTCATTTCAAATATGTCCATGGGCAACATAACACTGTGCTACATGCAATATGTTGCCCGCAACTAACAGGTTGAGGGGGACTGGTCTAAGCAAGATAATAATTTATTTTAGGATGTGCAAGATCTTTCAATATCAGAAAGCATACAAAACACCAGAAAAACTCAAACAGGAATGTCATGAAGCAGTACACTAGCCCCACGTAGCAGGAATAAGAGAAAGTGTAGACCATATCTGGGAGAACATTATAACCAGTCAGAGGACTGGGCACGATTTATATCCAATCTGTTGCTACAGCAACAAGTGCTGATCAAAGCTTCATAGTAACAAAGCCAATATTTGCAATATCTGAGATTTCCAAAGTGCATTTATTTCAAGCGTCAAAGTCTCCTGGAATGTGACACTGTGCTGTTGGGTTAGTGTTTTCTGACACTTCAGAGGAACATGAAGAAACACTAAGCCAATGACATAGTGTCACATCCCAGGAGACCTGGATCCTCAGGCACATATTTTTCAGGCATTCTGGGATTTGGTTTCCTTTCATCAACAAAACACATACTTCTCTGGATGCAATCAAACAAAAAATAAAAATGTGTTCCCAAAGAAAACCAAAATCACACTCCAAGCAGGATGTCCCAGCTTAGTAGAATGTAGAAGTAAATGGAGTGGAAACCAAAGTGTATGACTTTCTAGATGTTAATGGTCTAAAAGAGTCTAGAGGTAGAGTGAATAACACTCTTTCATACGCAACCAGTGGAGCAAGCTCTCCTAAAACAGATCGAAGCAGAAAGCATAAACGCTGACCTAACCAGATGCCCAAACAACAACTACCATCAGTTTATAATCATATAAAATGAATACAGCACAGCAAATAATGTGGATAAAGTTTACTTGAAATGTGAACTGTTACCAACAGGTGTCTACCATAATTATTACGAACTACAAGCTATTTGGAAACACAGTAAGCCTGTGAGTTTAACATTAGTGTAGTGCTTCCATGATCAGACACCTGCACATGTTGTGATCAACTAAAAAGTATAATGAATCTGCTCGGATTAAAAATGAAGATGAGAAGGTGAATGAATTACCTAAAGAAAGAGAACTTTATGTTCATATAGAAGATACAATGACAGATGACCTACACACGCAAAGGACTGCAGCTAAGCATTACACATTATGCCAGATTTCAGGCTTCTACTGCAGTGTAGTGGAAGTCTTTGCCTTTCCAGGTCTTTATGCAGCACTGGTTGGTAGTTCCTTACTGATGTTTCAGGACAGCCTATCGGTCCCATTTTTAAGGATCAAGCAGTCCACAAAGAATGCTAGGAACAGGTGAAAGCATTGTATTTATAGGGTACGGTGTGGGCACTGGTTGGATCTCACGGAAGGCAAATGAACTCATTTTGATAGTGAAGTGAAAAAAATTTACTTTTTCCAATATATACTGGGTCCACAAACAAAACATTTAATTATGTATGAAACAATACAATATGGCCCAATAATTAAAAAATTACAACACCTACACCAAAATATTCTTTCACATGTTTAACACATTATTTTTATATCTCAGGTGAAACAAAGAACTGATGTACAATACTGTATGTTTCGGTCATTTAAAAGAACATTATGATTTACAGAATTACATAAAAACCAAACAAAGCTCTCCTGTAGAACTGAGAGTGTTATCTGTCATGTTGATGCAGTAAGCCATTCATAAACTCTGGGATTATGCAGCAATATGCCAATGTATGCTACACTAGTTGTTCACTTTTAAGCCAACTTTCCAGACAATTGGGGCACTGAGGATGAAACGTCCTTTAGGTTGCTAGATAATGCTGATTTATATTTGTACATAAATTTGGGCCCTTTCCACTACAATGGCTGACGCAAAATATTTCAAGTATTTGTATGTCCCTTCACTGTCAACAGGAATATATTTACACAGTATGTTGCGCGACAAACGCGCGATCTCGTTTATATGCTTTCGACTACAGTATCTATTAATTTTCCGCAAGCTATCGTGACTAAACGGTGCTTATATTTACTGTTCATGATAGAAAACATGGGGAATTGACATTTTAACGTACGTGTCCAGAACAGGGACATATCGATGTCAACATATCGCTGTAAAATTAAAATGTCAGCACTGACAAACCCATAACACTGTACGAATACCAGTGAGAATGAATCAGGAACCGAAAAGGACTAGTAACAGACCTTCGTAAACATTCATTCACGGTTCATCTCCTCCCCACTACAGCCGGTTGACCCTGCCCATTCACAAAACAAGCTGCAAATTATTGATTTTTGCTAGTCGTTACAGCATCCGAAATTATCTATCACACAAACATACGACACACATCATAAATTAACATCTTACCTGGTCTTCAAAACGTATAATTAAAGACGAAACCCATTCAACCGGTTTCTGGGTCCCCATTGTACGTACAGCACACCAAATACCGGCCTACTGGTTTAACCTACCAAACCTTTTACCGCCATTTTGTACTGTTTGCTCGGCCCACGGATAAATTTACCAGTCAGACATCATCACAGAAAATAACAAGTAAGTTGCTCTCAACCTCCGGGTGGGTTTGAACCTCCGATCTGTCGGTTTGAACACCAGAACTTGTAAATGACTCTACGTAATGAAAATGGGACAATTTGCGTTTACTCCGCACGGATCAAAAAAAAAAAAAAAAAAAAAAAAAAAAAATATTTTAAAAAAAAGAAAAATTTAAAAAAAAAAAAAATAAAAAAATAAAAAAATAAAAAAAAAAAAAAAAAAACAAAAAAAAAAAAAAAGGAAAAAATTGTTTTTCCCCCCAAAGAAAAAAAAAAAAAAAAAAAAAAAAAAGCAGCGATGTACTCAGAAGATGGAAATTTTGATAGTAATTAGATTTCGGAATTTGAATAATTAACCAAATTCGAACATCTCGAAAATGAGACTTACTGATGTTCGGAAAATAATGATCAGTCACCAGATATGCAGCATACCAGGAAGACACTGGGTATGAAATGTTATGTATCTTGTCATATACGTTTAGAATACAAGAAGGAATAGTTCCAGGATTCGACAGTCACGGTCAGGTTTGAAAGAAGTCCCAAATCAAATCTCGTTTTAAAAGCATTAATAAAATAAACCAAGCAAAGCAACACGTGAATTGTGGCATTCCGTGCCTCTTATAGGAAGTGCACTTTTGTGTCATTCACTAAAGTGAATTTCAGAGCTGCTTGTGTATATATTTGCTAAGATGCTGCAAGGTTGATGTTTCTGGACGTGCTCTGATTAGCTTAAAATTTAAGGTAAGCTTATCACTGATGACTTATGGGAAATATCAGATCTCACAATGCCACTCAAACGCGTGAGAAGACATTGCTCATGTAAATATCACATATGAACTGGGATGTTCTTTACCTCCCCTAGCAGCATTTCCGGGTTTGTTGCGAGTCAGAAGCAGTATAAATACACAGTTTACACAAAGGCTTAGAACTTCTGTCTGAATACTTCTTCTTGATAGCTATGAACAACTGTTTCTACTTGTTGCATAGAATGTTCTATTAGCAGTGAGTGGTTTTTCAAATTCTTTGATGGAAGGAAACATCTCTTTATACTCTGTAATATTGCAAGAAGTGAGAAATTCCACATATCATTATGAACAGTGTAGCAGTTACAATGTCTGCCATAAACTCCTGCAGTCTCACAACACTCACAAGGAATCATATCACATCCCCCTGTAACTGAAATCAAGAATTTGGTCAGTTGATTTGCAACAGTTTATTTAATAGTAAATACCTGCAAGGTGATATCCAACCACCACAATTATACACACAGGCAGGTCTCGTTTTATGCCAGGGATATGTTCCTGAGAAACAATGCGCAAATCCAACACAGAATTCCCACTTAAAACAGTGTTTTACTGGAGGTTAGGAGATTAAAAACTCCATCCTATAGTGTTACTACACCACTAGTAGACAACCAGACCTGAAGAGTACATACATACTGTATATACGGTATACATACATTTCTATATAATTTATTTATGTATTTATCATACAATAAAATTGTAATAGACTCACATCCATAGTTTTTATGTATGATTCATTCCGATAAGACTGTGGTAAGACTTGCTACACAAACACTTTAGGTCCTGACTTAGCACTTTCTATAAATCTTTTGGCATTAATATGCTATTACGAGTGAGTCTAACATTACGCCATATGTCAACAATTCATTCACTTAATTCAAGTTGGCTTATTACATCTAATTCCTCTTCCATACCGACTATTGTTTGCCGACTTTTCACTTGGATTGCATTAAGTGATGTAGATTTACGTTGGTAAGAATAGCCAATGTTGTAGAAGAGGAAACTAAACGAGCCATGTGATTGCATCACTAAGGTAATCAATGTACTCTACCCGGCACACCAGGGGGCTGTACTGAGTCCCTGGACATGCCAGGGTATGTGGAAATGAAATCGCCGACAAGCTCACAAGGGGTGGCTCCACTCAGAAATTTATTGGACCTGAGCTGTCCCTTGGGGTCTCTAGGCAGAATATCAATAATAAGATTAAACAATGGGTGGATAACCAGCATTTGGCAATGTAGTGTGGTCCTTGTAGTAGTCAGAGACAGGCTCTAATATTGATTTCAGGCCCCAGCCTGGCTACAAAGGCCCGATTACTCTCCTTTAATAGGACAAAATCCAGGGTCATTACTGGCCTTCTTACTGGACATAACCTGAGAATACATCTACATGCAATTGGGTTGAGTTGCAACCCCCCCTGTAGGAAGTGTGGTACTGACGAGGAAACAGTCCACGTTCTGTGTGAGTGTGAGGCCTTGGCCTCACTCAGACAGGCATATCTGGGTTCCTTCATTTTGGACCCTGAGGATGTTATGAATCTAAGTATGGGGGACGTCTGAAGCTTTGGTAAAGGAACGGGGCTCCTTTTACTTAGTATCAGAGTATGGGGCACAAAGGGCCTCTTTTAAGGCCTACGAGCATCAGGCTCACAAAGGCTCAAACTCAAATACTATTCTAATTCTAATCAATGCATATGAGTCACTGATGGTGTGATAGTGATGTTGTGTTCTGCTAGCCTCCAACATGACAATAAATGTGACCAAAGCCCCTGTGTATGCCACATCACGTTAAATTGAAAATTACTGTGTGCTGTCTATGCCAAATAGAGTTAAACTGAACGTTATCATGTAAATTCCAAAAGTGGTGTCAATTTTCAAATTGCATTTAAGCAAAATCGCGTAGAAAGAGACCTGCCTGTATATAAATTTCTACAGACCCAAGTGAATGGAAGCCTAAGAGATAACACATCATCGGTGAGTGAAAAAGGGTATTTAATCATGCTGTGTAACTGTATTACATTTACAAAGTGAAACAATAAAGGCACAGTTTTAGCAGACATATTTCCATGTGCCTTCCACAATAACGTCAGGTCAGTTTCTTTAAACATCATGCTTATCACTTGTAGACCGTTCACCAATTCACACGTGAATCTCAGTAAATGTAGGTTGTGTAAACAGATGTGTAAATTGAGTACTTTATTAGTTCTGGATAGGAATTTGTGTTGCTAATGAATTCATACCCAAATAAATAGAAATCAAACACTGGAAAGCTGAAAGATACAACTGTTACCAGTAGAAGTCTGAAATGAATATACTTTATTTTATCCTTGAAAAACATACTTCTATTTGGTTCCTTGTATTTGATACTGTCACACTATTTTTGGTAGTACAAGACAACATTTCACTGATTTCAGTAACCTATATGGTTTCATGCAAAATAAAAGTTTGCTATATGGTTTCACTTAATCCTTACATAGTTCAATACTGACACATTAATTTTATTATAACTGCAAAATTACACCTTGTTAATTGGCTGATTTATCTCAAAAACATTTATTATGTACTTCTATCACCATATTTTAGGCATAATGTTAATGCATTAATAAAATACAAACAGTTGTAAATCCCTGCATTTTACCTAACTGCGCAACATTCGAATTCCCTTAAACACAATCAAGCTATGATCAAAACAGGTCAGAAAATGTGATATGAATTCTCCAACAGAAGATATTCACCTTGCTTGGCAAACCTGTGTCACAAGTTCATACTGAAATTATGAAAGTAATATCTAGATAATGGCTCAAAGAAACAGAAATTTACTTTACTTCCATTATCCTCAGTTTCCATCATATTTCTGTTATTACCTTCAAACACATTTAGTCCAGAAACAGAACAATGACTAGATCCAGCACAAACACAAAAACAAAGCCAGCCTAATAGATTCTTCCTAAAAACTGTCAAACAATAAACAAATATATAAACTTCCAAGTTTTTTTAGTGTAAACTGTAAAACAAATTGCAGTATTCAAATTTTACTACTCGTAGTTATTCATCTTATCACATGGAATCAAGAACACTGACGAAAAACAATTTTTTTGCAATACAGGTATGCCCTTTTATGAGTAGTAACCTTAATTTCTGCACTGAAATATGACCTGCATCCAACATAAATTAGTGTATTATTTCCACAGCTTTATACCAATTATACTTAATGGGCTGATACTGTACAACCAGCTCCATATCACTCTTACACAAAATTTGTTATAAGCCACACAGAACACACCCACACATACAAATTTATACAGATTCATGTTCTATATTATATTACATACTTTATCACTTATAACATGCACTTGCACATTATAACAAATTGCATTCTATGCATGGTCAATTTCACGTGTTAATCCTAATGTAATATACAACCAACTGTAATACCAGTATACTGTAGTTCAAGTGAAAAATGTTTATATTCTGACAATGGGATAGAACTGTGCATTTTGGGTGAAGGACCACAACCATAGGCGTCTGGATACTACTCCAGACTAGCAAACTCATATTTTATTAATAGATAGCACAATCTATCTAAGTAGAAACACTGATGGATGATGATTTACATGAAATCTGAAAAATGGCCCTAATGTAATTTAGTTAAATTTTGTATTTATGAATCATGTATAACTGCAACCTGTTTGTGGCACTGATGTAGCAGTACAGTTGGCACAGCTGCATGTCTGACTTGATAAACATACTAGCAGACATTTGTGCAGATAAGTACCATCAACTAGGTGAGTAGCTAGTAGGGATGGCATTACAGCACAGCTTAAAGATGGTGATCCAGGTGATGTATCCATCTACGTAAACACCAGAAGGGCACATAGGGACCTCTGCTTCTGGACATCAAATCGTATAACACAATAAATTCAAACCACCGTTGTCAAATCCTTGAAAAGCTGCATACCAAGGTCAAGAACAAATGTCGGGTTATATGATGATATCATGCTGCATGACAATGTCCATCCTCATGTGGCCTACACAGTTCAAAATCAACTGAATGCTGTGAAATGGGAGGTGCTCAAACATCTTGCATACAGTCCACACTTACATTTTATAATTTTCATCTCTTTGGACCGTTAAAGAGCCCTCAAAGGCCATTCATTCGAGTTGGACAGTCTGCAGGAGGCTGTGGTACAGTGGCTTAGGCAGCAGTCCAAAAAATTCTTTGCAGATGAGACATGCCGACTAACGCAATCATAAGACTCTCGTCTGAATGCCTGTGTTTATTTTTTCTAACTGTAATAACACCTTGACCCAGCATTCATAAACAGGTTTCTGCAGTACATGCCTCATATTTCTGTACTGTTGAAAAAATCATTACACTTTTTTAATTAAACAACCTCTTGCAAGACACATGGCTCTGCTGCACCATGACATATTATCTATTAAAAAAATATTATGAATTAAACACAACAGAATTTAGGGCATGCAGAGGGTTTCAGAGAATGAATGCATTGTCACTGACGTACCCATGAACATAATGTTACTGCTATGACAAGCCATATGTCTATATATATATGAATTATTAAATGTTCACACACACAACATGCATGGTACAGATGAGAAGTTCATTTTAATTTTGAACAGCAAACTTATAGGGAAGGGACCAAATGGGACAATTGGAGATTATTATTAAAATGGACCCAAAAGACGCAGAGGCTTTGCTCTAACTGTTCAGTAATTTTTTTGGTCACGTTTCAGGGTTCTGCATCAAGTGAAAGGCAGTATGAAAACTGTACTTACACACTTTTTTATTTAGTTTATTCTTCCTGGCTCTCAGTCCTACAAACCATCTGTTATAACTTTCTTGATGGACATTTATATTGGTTTGGATCATTAAAATAGAAGGTAATTAATGTAATGATTAGCAATGAGCATAAAACCACCATACCCTCACCACATACAAGATTATATCTGCCAACAAGCAAACAACAAATGTATGCACCAAGTTTTAACACCCGTGTTGACTACAGCCAGAAAATTAGAAATATTTTATTCAGAAACAAACTTTCTGGGGGAATAAAGTCAGAACTGTATAATGAAATTAATACTCAATAAACACCATGAACACCAGAAATGGAACATTTTTAATCATGGTTACAATCAAATGGTTTCAGACTTTTAAACCCTCCTGAAATAATCAGGAACATATGAGAAGTGTATATAAGAAAGAATGTGAGTCTGGATAGCCTGGTCAGTACAAACACTACATTATGGGTTTGATTGCTCAGCACAGGCAACAGATTTTGGTCCTCTCCAAAGCACCCAGACTGGCTCTGGGGCCCACCCAACCTCTACTGAATAGGTACTGGGGGGCTTTCCCTGGAAATAAAGCAGCCACAGCATGATGCTGACCACCCAACTAAATCTAGTAACAATGTTAAGAATGCATGAATCTCTACATCCAGTACCCCATATGCCTTCATGGCATATACAGGGACTACATACAAAGGTTGCATGATGGAGCTATTACCACTCAGCGCAGCAGCAGCACTCTACCATGTTGCTCTAATGTTCACCTTTAAATAACATTTAAAGTGCACAGCACCACATCTTTCATCAGAATTTGGTTTTCATCTGTTGCTGAAAGTGTTCACTACATGCTGACATTTCCATTACAAACTTTTGAAGTAGAGAACATTAAGACTCCAACACAATACAAGGTCTTAATAAGGATATTAGGCCTATATACATGAAATATATTATTTTGCCACATGACTATCTCAGACCAATTTTAGAGATATCTACAAATGCAGTCGCTCACTGACAGGACTATAAACAAATGGAATGACTGTCTCTACAATATCAGGACTTCTTCAACCTGGTTCTTTAAAGATCTACAAAAATATATATATAAATACACATATACATACTGTAACAGATCTTAATACACACACACACACATTTCATAATATGCCAGTGTATAGTTTGACAGTATATTTGGTTACCATGGGAATAAAGAGACTACCTAAACATTACAGGAAATGGATTACATGGTGCACTGAACATCAAGAACATCCCAGCTACTGAAATATTTTTCAGTGCAATCTACATGAACATAAACACAGATTATATACTGACATATTTCATGCCAAGAGAGTGCATAGAGCAATGAAAATTGTTTTTAAGAAGAAACACACACAGTTTTATCAAGCTGTAACTAACAAAGGAAAAGAATAAATGGCAACTCCTCATTTAAGGTTTGAGCTAGGATCCTGCAAATTGCAACCCAGAGTGAAATAATGTAGAATGGAACACATTTTACCATCGGAACTGATTAAAATACCCATGAAAATAATGCCAGTCTGAGACTGGGCAAGGTTCATTGAAACACTGGTCACTAGCGTTTGTCGCGTGTAACTGAACAATGTTTGTGGCACAATGTTAATGAAAAATGCCAGAACTTTTATTATGCTTACAGAAGTATGAAAATAGATATTATACACATATCATGGAAAAACTTAGTCATCTAGAATTATATATATATATATCCATTTTCAATACTTTATAATACATGTAATATACTATGAGGGGCAACAGGAACCAAAGGATCAGTCATATTATTTTGGAGTTCCACAACTGAATTCAAATTCTGCTGTCAGTATAACGGTAATCAACAAGCACATTTTCTGAATCCAGAATATTCATGTAAGCCAAGAGCGACACGGTGTAGTGAGGCAGGTACACATAAGATGAGTACGCAACCAGAGCAACAATCACAACGATGATGCTATCTGTTCAACAGTTAAGGAACCTAACAAACCCTTGCAGCTTCTTTGGGCTGTGTCAAGTGATGGCAAAGGCCACAGTAGGCTAATAAAATGATGTAAAGGGATCCCAATACTTCTTGGAGAACAAATTTTTACCTTAATGGATTTCAAATGTACTGACAATAATGTATAACAAACAAATAAAGTTAGTAAAATCAATGTCACATTTCTATTGAAATATTACATAATCACCACCACCATCACCACCCTGATGAACTACACAGGATTAGGATTAAGAACATACTCCTGAACTCTACATGTGAGTGGTCATGTAATAAAGTTCTTGGACTGATACCTAAGAAACAGAAATTTAGAAATAAGAAGCAAATCATTTTATTTCCCCTCAATTTAATCTCTCTTGAGTGCAAAAAACTTATCACAATCTTCTAAAATGTGTGCGAACCTGTCAATGAAGGCATCCAAAGAAGATGCATTTAACTTAGCAGCGGAATTCTTCCCTGATATCATCAACAGCCTGAAACCTTCTTCCTCTGAGGGCATTTTCCACTTTAGGGACCAGGAAAAAGTCATCTGGTGTGAAGTCAGGTGAATAAGGTGGGTGGCTGATCACCATGTCATATTTTCAAGGAAGCTTGAATGAGTTCATCCTTGAGGCTGTGTGGAACAAACTTCCTATATATCTTCTTTTTTCCCAAGTCTTCAAGAATAATCTGACAAATCATCTCCCAGTTACAGTTAATATGCAGTTCAGTCTCCATCAACTTTATGGTCATTTGATGTTATCCTGCCACCAGATTAAGAAACTCTTAGAAGTGCTTCTGGATTTTGAGCAGTTGATGGCTGCCCACTCCTTGATCATGTTCAAGGTCCTCACATCCCTATTTGAAGACATGCATACAAAATACATCTTCATTTCTAAATTTCCACAAACAGTTTCAAACATTTTATGTTTCAATATTCACCTGTGCTGCTCCATGACAGCCCACAAAAACAAAACTTATGTGCTGGGTTGCTACAGATGAACTGACCTAGAACTTCTTTCACTAATCCCTCAAGGTCATAAAAAGAACAGATATCACTGCAATTTTTTTCTGTATGGAAGCCTTCCTTTGTTTATTACCAAACAAACCATACTAATTCAGTCTCAACACAACATGTTTATTTTAATTCAACTGGCTACCCTTACAGTAAAACCTAAATAGGTCTGATATTATTATACTGTATATTTACAAGTCTTATAATTTTATATTGTATATTTTATGTTTTACCATTATAAAAATAGCGACTGTAAAAAAAAAGATTCCCTTATTCTATTTGTATCTTCCTTTGTATGGTTTTTGTATTGACATACCTGAGGATGGCATGGGTACAGGCCGAAACATGTAGCACAACTGTAAGGGCAATCAACTGAACTTGTGTTGCATTAGCCTGCAACTGGTTCATTCATTAAATCATACATTTGTGACAACCTCATCCTCCAAACTGTTGTTGTTTAACCATGTAACTGGTCACTCCACTGAGCATCACAGACATCATGATTCTGTTACCATGCCAATGCTTGCTGCAGTAACTTATCTAACTTCATTTCACACATGTTGTTTCCAGTAGTTTGGTACATTTCGATTTTGCCAATAATAAACATACTTTCTCTGCTACAAATATTTTGTCAACAGTCTAGCGTTGTTATATCCAACAAAGTGCACAAAACTATTAAATGTGGCTAATCCTAGGAACATAACGCTTTTATTTTTTATGAAAATTACATTTTAAAGTCAACATTTCTGGTCCTTACGTTCTTTCTGTGGGCAGAAGGCGAGTGGGAAGGCCAAACCTCAGATGGAAGGAGTGATGAGGGATGCAGAGAGGCTGGGAGTCAGAAATTGGAGGATCAAGGACAGAGATGGTTGGAGGCGACTTCTTGAGTCGGCCAAGACCCTGCATGGGTTGTAGCACCTGGGGGTGGAGCGGACGTTCTTTCTGTATTGTACTGTTTAAACAATTATAAATAAGAAATACACTAATTTAAGAAATCGAGTAAAATGAGAAATATTATTTTTACGGGAATTCAAAGTAAACTGAGTGTCAGAGGTGCTTCCAGAATTGGAGCATTAGAATGAGTATACACACCCTGAAGGACTTTGGTCCCTGCAAGTACAGGTGGCCTATCTCAGTTTTCACAACTCTATCTTTTGATCAAACTTCACATATTTACAACCTATCACCAACACAACAATCACAGATAACAAAGAATATTTAATGTAATCAACAGATAATGAAGTTGATTAATAGGATCTCATAAAACTTCCTGCACCTCACATCGTGAAATCCTGTCATGTTTCAGAGATTATAAATAATTAGAAACACTGGTTTACACAAAGACATGGGTAGAATCAACCTACCCATTTCATGGGGAAAATTTGTGTCTGTAACAAATAAGCAGTCAGATGAAGGCCATAAATAATGACACCATTCTTATTTTTAGTTTTTAGAATTGCATAAAGGGGCAAACCAGTTTCAACAATCATAGCTCACTGTGCTTTTCTATATCAAACAGGAGTGTTTTTAGGAGAATCCATGGGAATTGTAATTCTCTGGTATATCAACATCTAGCTCAACACAGTAACACATGCACAACTCCAAAACACTTTTTTGAGACTAAATATACAAAGCATACTAATTTAATAATTTTTACACATTTTCAGTCTCTCGCATATCTCTTCCTCTTCATTGTCCAACAAGCCAATTCTAGTGGTCATAAGCTTTAAAACTGGTCTCTCCATTTCCTTTCCAGACTTCACACACTTTTCTGTCTTTTACAGTTACACCGAGTTTTAATTATGTGAAACTGCATAAGCCCCGCATAAGCAAGTCTAATTTGGCCTGCTTTTAAAAGCATGTTTGCTGCACCATAGTTTGAAAGACCCATATAGGTTTGGTAGTCTAGTACTTTGTGTCTTATTTACATGTTGTCTCCTATTTGGTATATAATGTAATAAATGTGTACTGCTTCAAAAAAAAGAGGTACGAGAAAGGACGAGTGTTCTAAATTATGCCTTTTATCACTGCCCTCTGTACTTATCTGTGTTTAACAATTTATGCAGATGTTCACTCCAGTGTTGTTCACCCTAATTTCAAGTCTACAGAATCACTGATGTATCCCATGCTTCTTAGCTCAATAAAAATTACACCCATTCACAAGCATGTGTTATTGCTACTGCTCCCATGATTATGTGACAATACACAATGCAACTCAATCCACTGACACCACCTGACACACTGCAATAATTCCTGGTGCAATTAATAATAGTGACATAATACTTACATTTACTTCTTTCCTAATTTGTTGTTATATATGATCTACAATTACTTGAATCATCAAATCATTGAAAGTAATTTATCTCAAACCACTTTATAGTAGGTTGATAGTACTTTCCAAGAAAATGGTTTGGCCTACTGCATAACACAATGATACACTTCTAGAGGGGGTGGTGGTGGTGGTGGGGGTATATATATGCAATTCGCCTCTATAAAATCGGACACAAACTGTATTCCTGTTTGCCACTGTATACGTACTACGACTATGAAACACAGCTTTCCTGCTGTGTACATAATGCACATGCTGTCTACAAAATGAATACAACTTCAACTTCCTAGCACAGAAATTCTAAATGAGTTGTTACATAGGATAGTAAAATGACAATAATTAGATAACATTCAGCACAGAAAAGGATACTCAGTAATTTCTTCTCCCACGGTTCAAACACATATAAGCAAGTTACAAGTTCATATTGGAGATACCAATATGACAACATCTTCCTTACTTTTTCCAGCATCTTAATCGCGACCACAACTTACAACACGTCGCGCAACAGCATTCACAATAGCCCGATATCACCACTGATCACAGATCCAGCCACTGATCATCTAGTACGCATTACCATCAGGTTTCTATGCTGACACAGTGCTACCAAACCACTTTCCGTTGTAACGACGTGCTACCAATCTCATTTACAGAAATTACCTGGCCAGTAAATTAGGAAAATTCGATTCAGAATTGTTAACACCTATTCCTAGCCCATAAAAAAAGGCGTCACTCAACCCGTGTGATGTACAATACCCCGCGCACAACAAGAATTTTTTACTTTGGAGCGGAGAGGTCCCTGGGACTGTATACAAAGTATGTTTGATTTTAAACCTTTTATACAAGTTATGTCATAAATATATCTGTGACATACCATTGTTGGCAATTCCATTTACATACATATAAGTATAAATAAATGTCCCATGACTTATTCGCCTAATTTAAAACGCAAGGTCTAATCTTCTTGGTTTTTCAAGTTTATTAAAGACTTCGTAAGTTTTTCTGTTATCTTTAAAAATTCCAACATACTACTCATCAGACGATTTCGGTTGTTGATTTCTACTGAAATGTAAATCAGGTAAATATTTGATATCATCGTGTCTACAATTTTTTTATTTCGATTTGGGGAGGGTGGTTGAGTCTTGGAGTCCCTCCTCCTCTTTGGCTGAGCGCTTGCGGTTTACTACTTTTTAAGCGTGGGTTATTACCAAATTGTTAAATAATAAAAAAAACGGCTTTCAAAACATACAGACCTGTGTTTGTTAATAAATTAGCCCTAAGTGAAGCTTGTACGTGCTACGAAGGTATGAAGACTGAGTATGGATATCATTATTCCCGATTTTCCTGAGACAGGCCAGGATTTATGGGGGAGAGTTTTGTCCCGATGTCCAGAAAAATTCGGTTCAGAATGCGAAAGTGTCTTCTTATTCTAAGTTAAACAATTCGACTTTTCTAACAATGCGTACGAACATTTTGACCTGCCTTGGCGGTAAAAATATCACTAGGAATAAAGCAGCCGTGAGCTAGCCACTAACAGAAAGAAACCGGAGAGACAGAGAGAGCGAAAGGTGTGTGAACTAATGATTATAGAGTCTGGAAGGAGACTGCGAAGGATGAGGAACAGGCAGGTCAAGAGTTTTAGTACTCTTCTGTCAGTTATAATTACTTCATTTTTTTTTTCGTTCTGTCATAATCCTGAGGTATCTCGATGTAGTGACTTAAATAAATGACTCCGAGTCTCTACTTGGTGACGGGCAGAACATTTTGTCATCCACCCACACTCACGCCCTGCTACATGAATATTAATAAGTGTCCCAGTCGGTGGCGTACCCAGGAATTTTTTCGGGGAGGGGGGGTTTCCAACAAATTCAGTTGAGGACAGAGGACAGAGCGAATGGGGATCTGGGGGCGGTAGCCCCCTAGTCAGGGGTTCTGGAGGCAGCTGTAATTTGGTACAAGAAATTTCATTTCATATACTAACATTTTCTTAATTTTTGGTACTTTAAGACTATTTATGATGACAACCAATTGATTTGTCATTGCTAATGTAAAACAATTGCGAACCTGGGTAGTTTTAGAATTTTACTGCATTTTTTCCGAACATCTTGGGGTGTTGGCGTCCTAAATTCAGCAATTTTTAACAGTTTTCACA
>Ga0123355_10007467_pt1 | contig 16383 bp, 20 predicted proteins | sample TergutEmb28metaG_3_FD_89872 | JGI IMG/M metagenome (GOLD analysis project Ga0123355, IMG submission 89872) | Embiratermes neotenicus P1 segment gut microbial communities from Petit-Saut dam, French Guiana - Emb289 P1 | ecosystem: Host-associated > Arthropoda: Insects > Digestive system > Gut ...
GCAACTAGCGCAGTTCACAACCGAGCGGCAGCCTGTGTTGCGGCCGGCGGTGACATTTCCGAAAACCAGCTTTAAGCACAGATCAATTCAAATTAAAGGTAATGTCACGAAGTTAACTTTACATTTATACTTTATATGTATCATGTATTATGCTGGTTTATTATTTTCTTCCGTTCATTGTCAATAATAGTTACCTTCTATTCCAAGCTTCAATCGGTCATAACTCCGTAGCCGTTCAAAATCGGACCCATGTTCGTATGAACTTTTTTCCTTAGAATCACTCATACTATCATATCCCAAAGTAGTGCAGATTCCTCCTGAATCACCCTGTATATCTGCCTTATTACCATAATGTCTGTGCAGTCTGCAACCTAAAAAGGCTGTGGAATCTTTGCATATTCAATTAAAGGGCCCAGATGGTTGTTCAAACAGTTTATAATCAATGTGACTGCACTGGTTCTTTACAGTGGTCAACTCACCAATCAAAACTTAACAAGTCAGGAAATGGACAAATAGCTTAACAGTTCTATCATCATCATCCTTTATAATTATTTTTAAAGAAATTTTTAAAGTCTGGTGGAAGGAAACTTCATTTAATTATTATTGACAACAGGAAACTTTCACATGTGTGCATAAGATTATGGTTCATTGTTGAAGGTAATATGTGAAAATATATCATAGCAGAACACATCTGGGGCATTCACTTCCTTGTCTTTCATTATCTTGAGAACCATAGAACATACAGAAGAAGTATATGCAGCATAAAGTATGCATTTCCTCATTTTCTACAGCTTCTTTTCATAAAATTTTTCATTGTGATACATACTTAACAAGTTATATCCAGACTTTCATACAGAGAAGCATGGTCTTCATGTAATGTCCACTACTTTTGCCTGCTTTACCAAAATTGGAATGTGTTGACAGATTTTAATGAAATGCCCCAGTATAAAATTTCATAAACCCTGTCAAAGTGTTTCTCGAGTTGCTACGTAGAGACAGTCACGGTGCAACTAGTAGGCACCAAAAGGCATGCCTAAGTCTGTCCTTTCCACTCCATTACAAGCCATAAAAGCAGCAAAACACTGTGCAAATTGCATTAAACTTCTTGTGTTGCTGTCAGTGATTTCACCAGAAAGTAGCAACTATGTTGTGCATGTAGTTTGAAAGCTCTACAACTTGTGAACTTGTGGCAGTGTGCATTCAGGTTTACTACCTGTAAAACACATAAATAGCATGTGTAGCATAAATAATGAATTATACTTCATGATGCAAGTATTCAGTATGTTTTCATTATTGTTACAGGAAACTGAAGGAAGCATCTCATTTTCCAACTTATTATCCAGAAGATGCAGATCCATTACCAGATGATATGTATTCTGAGAATTTGCAACCATTTACTGCTCCAACAGTCACATATGAAGAAAATGCCTAGTCCATGTAACCACTTTGTATTACATCATCACTTGTTGGTATGTCAGTCTGTATATTTCAGCTCTGTATTTTCAAGATATTAAAGATCAACTGAGGTGTGTAAGATATTTACTGTAAGTAGTGCAGGACCTATAAAGAATATGAATGAGTTGTGCCAAGAAGAGCAGGTAAAATAACTTCCTGTGGCTGTAAATTAAATGTACTTTGAATTTCCTGTACAAGCCTATTTGTACTTATTATTAACCCTTTGATGCCTAACGACCCCTATAGTGGTTGTACTGCACCACTAACCTCTAAACGTTGCATTTTATATATTTATTCAATAAATACAGGTACTGAATATTTTAAACATGGTATATACTCTCCATTTTTTTCTCTTCAAAATGCAGTTTGTTTCATAATTCTAACTTATTTGGTTCCTGTTTTATTCACATTTTATATACAGAATGTGCTAAAATTTAAAAAAATAATTCCGGTGCCAAAAGGTTAATGGCAACAGCTTTACATATACGTGGATGTCTTGCTTCAAGGTTTCTGCTTGGCCACAATCCTTGCAACATGCCTGTGTATGCAAACCACATCCTGACCATTATATTACAACATGGATGTCAGAATTGATGGTATGACCATCAATTCTTACAACTACTGAATATACATACATACCTTATTCAGTAATTAATTGTATACCATTCCAATAATGTGTTTTCGAGTGTTGTGAAATTGCATCTACTGCAAGACCAATGTCTCTGTGCCGTTCTCCCTGTGGACAGTACCAGACTGTTGTCTTGCTTCTTCAAGAGAAAGCTTTTTGCATTCCAACAGCCTGTAAAACATAAACACACTATAATGTTGTTTGTGTTTCTGGTTATGGTAGGAAAAATGGTGAATGAAGTACTGGAAAAGGTTTGGAAGGGAGCAGTCATGGTCCAATCAAGGTACTATCCTAGCTACTGGCCAAGTGTATACAGCATTCCTGCTATGCCAGCCTGCTCCATGTATAATGTTTGTGGTTTCAGCTTTACTGTGACATGTTTTGATCACAGTGTGGTATCCTCAGTTTGGCTAATAATTGCTCATAGTTACGAAGTTCTACCATGGAGGTGAGGAGAGAGAAAGGCACAGTAATGAAGTGTTTTATTTGTAGACTAATAGGTCCTTACACTACATTCTAACACAGTCATTAGAAATTTGGAATGTGTTATGTACTCTGTAATGTGTGAAAAAATCTGTAGTAGTTTATCGAAATTACATTTCATTGTAACATCCAGTCATGAGAATGAATGAGTAAATCTGTTATCTTGGTAGTGCTGTCCATACATTCTGTATGTGGCTCAAAAACAATCTATAAACAAAAGCAAAGGTCATACATATAAAGTAATATCCATACGACAAAGTAAGTTAAAGTTATGAACTATTAAAGGAATTTAATATTCTTAAGGAGAAACATAGGAGCATGGCATGGCAATCGTGCATGATAATGGAAATCAAGGACTTGCTTCCAAACCTGTTCTGTGTTTTGGCAAAAATTCATTGATAATCATGAAAAATTCAAAATTCTTCCTCTCCATGCTCTTTTCAGACAAAATTTACTGAGGGATAGACAAGTCTTCCTGATGTATACTTTAACCCTACAAGTAACAAGTGTTGAAAATGCTGATGAAAAATGCCCAAGTCAAAAATGTTGACTTATACAAATCTTGCTGCTTCTGATGGATGTTACATCTCTTGAGCTATGTAATGAAATATTCGGAGGAAACTTTATTTGTTTGAAGTTTTTACAGGTTGGTATCTATTTTTTCTGATGACAGTAGGCTGTCATATATATGAATCTGCCATTATGAACACCAACTTGCAGGGACTGTGTGCTGAACATTTCCCTAAAATAAGCCAGATCAGTTAGTTACAAATCTAGGTTGATGTAAGCATCCTGGAAATGACCTAACATGTCCCATATAGGAATCAAAAATTGCCAACCCTTACTCACTTCTGAAGGTCAGTCCACAGTTTCATTTGCTGTAAACGATACACTTGGTTTTCTTTCACTATACGTTGATTATCTTTGAGCTGACGACTTAATTTCTCCTGTTCATTTATTCTTTTAGTTAACTGGTCCCTGCATATAAGAAACAGATGTTATTACAAAGAGACAAAGAAATTAAACAGTAACTCATTCCAATCAGTATCATACATTCAGTGTACAGTTTCGTAGATTGTAATCACATGTTGCCATCTATCAAGATTTCCTGGAACTAGAGTGCCAAGAACATACCTGACTTGACTGTAATGTATGAAATAATTCTCACCGCAGGGACTTAGTTTTTCCCAGTCCTGCTGTGTTGCCAACATAACGTCGCATCTCCTCTGCTAGTTGATCCAGCTTCACTTGACTAATCACTGATTCAGCCTGTAGCAAGTGGTACTTCGATTCTGAAGTTTGTATTTCCACCTTCATATTTTGTACTTCCTACAACATCATTAAACCATAATGGAATTTCAACTTTCAATAAAGTCTTCATGCATAAAGACTGCCATTAGTTAACCTGTAATTCAAAATACATTTCCTGTTGATAAGCTGATAATCAAATTCACTGCCTTGAGTGGAATGTGAGGGTTTACAAGTGACAACTGCTGGGCCCTGTTCAGAGCCAAATGAATTCAGTCCACACACACTATAATCTAATGAACTATGTCCGCAGAGCATAGTTATTCTTGAAAAGCTAATGGTTCCTTGGCTAATCAAGAAACACCCTGAATTTTATGGAACCCAGAGGTTCATTATCATGTTCACAAGCGCCCACCAATTGTCCCTATCCAGAGCAAGATGAATCCTGTCAATGCCCTCCCATCCTTTTTCTTAAAAATGCCTTTTTACTATTCCCCCATCTATACCTGGGTCTTCCAAGTGTTCCCTTTCTTTCAGGTGTCTCCACCAAACCCTGTATGCATTTTTTTTTCTCTTTCATACTTACGAAATGCCCTACTCATCTTATCCTCCTTGATTTGATCACCAAAATAATATTTAGTGAGGACTGTAAATCATGTAGCTCCTCATGGAATTTTTGCAGTCTTCTATTATTTTCTCCCTCTTAGACCCACATATATATCTTCCTCAGTGCCCTATCCTCAAACACCCTCAAACTGTGTTCTTCCCTTAATGTGAGAGACCAAGTTTCACACCCATACAAAACAACAGAAAAAAATTTGTAGTTCTGTATATTTTAATTTTTGTTTTTAAAGATGTAACAGGTAGACAAAAGATTCTGGACTGAATGGTACCAGGCATTCTCCAAGTTGAATCTGCTCCTAATGTCTTCTGCATGCAGTTTGGTTTATTGGTTTCATTCCCAAACATTTTAACTTCACCACTTTTTCAAAGGATATACTACTCTTTGTTATATTGTGAATTTGTCAAAACATTCTGCACCTTTGATTGCATAAGGTTCACAGCAGACATCACTGGACTCTATCTTGAGCTAGATGAATTCAATCCACAGCTTCACACTGTTCCTTTAAGATGCAGTTTAATATTATCCTCCCACCTACACCTACATTTAGATCGCGCAGCTGGTCTCTTCTCTTCAGGTTTTCAGGAGGTAAAAACAATACAACAAAATTTTGTGAAATTAAGAATACTGTCATTTTTAGATCTGAAATGATACCACTGCATTATATTTGTATCTAAAAAGGAAAGGAAAGAGAGTAGACCTGTATTTCATTGTGTCTCTTGAGTACTGCAGCTGATACAGAAGTACTTTATTATTATGTAGGAAGTCTGCATCAACCCAAAATTTATAGTCAGTTTTCCCCTGCCGTAGTTCACACACGAGTCACAAAGCACTGGCCTACTACTAAGCAGGCCTTGCACCTTCTGAAAGTATTTCTCAACACACAACAAAGCTCTTGTCCTGAAATATTAGCGGTTTCCCTTAAAACACCGTCTTTTGGCTCTTGTTCACCTAACATCTGGTCTTCTTGTTTCTCTCACAAACAGTAATTGTATGGACTGATATCTGGAGATCTAGGAAGACACAGTCCACATGTTATCGCCCATTTGCCAACTGCCTCTTCTAGTGCAGTCATTGGCTTAACTTTGTATGGCTGTAATTTTAAAAATTCTGTTGCATAATTTGCTAGAGCTGTTGACATTCTACTTGGAAGAGCCAACATGGACAAAGACTTTGTGGGGCTACCATTTGAGCATGAATGTTATCCAAGTTCCCTGCAGTTAAAACATGTTGTCTCCTATTCAGTGAGTACTAGGGCTCCTTTGAATCCTCAAACCATGCTGCATTGTCGCTATTGTTTTTTCACCACCACCTGCATAATCATAATCATATAGATAATCATGAAAATAAACATTTTCCACTGTTTGCACCATGGTCACACTAGACTGTTCCTTGTCACCAGCCCTTGTGGCAGCAGTGTTGCAGATGGTGTGCAACATACACAGGGTAAAACCTGTGCATGAAAGGTTGCATCAGTGTGTCTGTCATGTTACTGTGTGGTGATTTAGTCTAGACTGTCAGTTTAAAACGTGCAGTTCACAAATCATTCTTGCCATGTTGCATGTTGTACCACATGTTGTGTGTCTTTGATGTAGATGCTGCCTTAGACATGTAAACACAATTATCAAGAAAACAAACCTGCTCAAGTTTTGCGGTAGCACTTTCAAGACCAGCTGCAGTAGTATCATAGACACGTTTCTTCTGTTCATACTCTGCAGTCAGCTCTTGGCATTTCTCTCTCAGTGGTCTCAATTCTAAGACAGGTCATAATTATTTTTAGCAGCAGCAATTATAATAATAATAATAATAACAACAACAACAACAGTGACAGTAACAACAATTTACTGACACCCTGTCGAGTGTCCACACCTTTAAGAGATCAGCATTTTAGGTTTGTAACAAAGCACTACACATTGTTGGTCATTTAAAAACAATGTATGTATATGAGATCTGGGTGTTCAGAGCAGTGACTATGAAGATTACTGTTTTCTGAAATGTGATTCCATATAGGCTAGTAGCCTACTACCAGTGTTTCAGAGGAACTGCTGCCTCCATCTTAAATGCAGGGAATGGAGTGCCATTGGATTCCTTTGAGAGCATAATAAGTGAAGATCGCAAATAAATAGCTGTTGTGGAGTTCAAGTGAGGTACAACTGTAGAAACAGTGATGATGGGATGGTGACAGTGATGGTATTATCAGTGGTGGTGGAGGAAGAGGAGGAGATAAGTTTAGGAAGCTTTGTGGAACATACTTTGAAATCTGTGCATTGATGGGCTTTAGTATTAATGAAACTGGACCTGTGGGTTTGAATGTGAGGTTATTGAAGCATGCATATGCACCTTAACAGATGAAATACCCTTGTATGTGTGTGGTGTGCGTGTATGTGCGTGCGTTCGTGTATGTGTGTGCACACGTGTGTGCGTGTTTTCTGTAAAATTATGTACCAAGAGTGAAACAGTCAACAAAACTATTTTTTATTATAAAAACATGCATAAGTGTGTTGAGTTCAAATTTCAACATTCACAACAACATGTACTATAGACATCTCTACTTGTACATGAATATATAGCACAGTTATTGTAATATGATGAGCAGAACAAATGCCGAAGTGAGGCAGTTATATGGAGAATTGGACATAGTAACAGAAATAAAAAAAGGAAGATTGAGATGGCTGGGACATGTGGAGAGGATGAGTGAGGAAAGGGTGGTAAAGAGGTTGTACCAGAACACTCCAGAAGAAAGTAAGAATGTAGGAAGACCAAGGTTAAGGTGGATGGACGATGTGAGGGAGGACCTGAGAAGGATGGATGTCACAAACTGGAGGATACGTGCGCACAGAAGACACGACTGGAAGATGGTTGTGAAGGAGACCAAGGTCCTACAAGGACTGTAGAGCCATGGAGTAGTAGTAGTAGTAGTAGTAGTATTGTAATATGATGCCATTACCTTTCCTGATTCATTTCTGTGGTGACATGTATACAGTCCTGCTGGCTGGCTGACTGACTGACTGACACATGCAATTTTGCAATGTTAACATACTTCATTTCAATACAGGATCTAGTAGGTGTGACAGTATATGTTAAATTCTCTCTAGAGACTTCTGTTGTGCTTTCCAGCTGTGAGTTGCTTATAAACAGCAATACGGTAGGTTCACTGGTAGTCTAAGAGGATTACATTCTAGTCAAATCTGATACAGCATACAAGGGGGTGCTGATAAGTCCTTAGCCCGACCAGGAAAGAAACAAGCTACAGCGACCAAACTCGGGATTTATTCAACATACTCCCCATGAAGCTCAATACACTTCTTAGCCATTGCTCTAACATTTGCAAGCCACTCAAAAAAATTCAGGACGTTGTCCGTCCAACCAGGTCTCCATGGCAGCAATGACCTATGCGTCAGACGAAAAATGGCGACCTTTCAATTGTTTTTTAAGTCCAGGGAATAGATGGTAGTCCGACGGGGCCAGATCCGGAGAATAGGGTGGGTGATCAAGACACTAGAAGACCAGGTAGGCCAGTTTCTTCTGGGTTTCAAGTGCCCGGTGAGCCAGGGCATTGTCGTGCAAGAACAAGACCCCCTTGGTGACCGTCCTGCAGCATTTTTCCTTCAAAATGTCCTTCACTTGCACCAGCAGAGATGAGTAATACTCCATGTTGATAGTTTGGCCATTTGGAAGATAATCAATGAGGAGGATGCCGTCTTGATCCCAAAAAATCGAGGCAAGAACTTTTCCAGCGGATTTTTGCACTCAGAATTTTTTGGGGCAGGGTGAGCCGCTATGCTACCACTCCACTGATTGTTGCTTTGTCTCTGGGTCATAGTGATATAACCAGGTTTTGTCTATGGTCACCAATCGCAACAGGAAATCATTTGGATCGCGCCGAAAAAATTCCAAAAGTTCCTCAGACGACTGGCACCGTTGACGTTTTTGATCTGCGTTCAGGCATTTCAGGACCCACTTCACGGAGAGCTTACACATGTCCAAATCTTTATGAATGATGGACCCAACCCACTCACGTGAGATGCCCAGTTGCTCAGCTATTGATTTAGCCAAAATCCGGTGGTCTTCCAAGATTAGCTCATGAATTTGATCAATAATCTCTGGGATGGTCACTGTTTTGGGTCATCCAGGATGAGGCGCATCACAGGTGGAAAAATTACAACGTTTAAACTGGGCCATCCAATTTTTGATGGTGGCATACAATGGTGCATGTTCCCCTAATGTTTCCATCAAAATGGCATGAATTTCCTTCGGCGCCTTGCCTTGCAGGAAAAAAAACTTGATGACAGCTCATGTCTCCATGTTGTTGAAATCGCGCGCATCGCCTGACATGCTTCCTTTCAGCCTCTGTAACAAGAAAAGACTTGCAATTTGGCACATGAACAGACCCCTCTTTCTGACACTATCGATTACGCCCTACAACATCGGGAAGTAGGTCAGGCTAAGGACTGATCAGCACCCCCTTGTACATGTAAGTCACAAGGAAATCAAGTAAATCATACTAAGTATTTTCACATGTTTATTGCTGGGAGGTGGGAGACAGGAATGAGGGTGAGAGGCAGTTCAGTCTCAGAACCCACCCACTCCAGTGTCTAAGATGTAAGTCCCTTAATTCAATACTGTAAAAGTTATTAATTCAATACTGTAAAAGTTAATCCAAAGTGTTTACCTTTGATAATGGGTGCTAGCTGAGCCTTTTTGGTGGCAATTCTCTGGTTAAGCTCCAGTACAAGAGATGACATTTCATTCAGAGTTTGCCCTTTTTTTTGGTCAATATTTGCCTTTTCGCCAGAAACTTGCTCTATGCGTTCCTCTGCTGCCCGAAATCCAGATACTCCTTTTTGAGCCTCTTCTACTGCCTACAACATGGACAATGTATTTCTGCATATAGCACAAAACATCAGCAGTTTTATATTCCATTATAAGCATCCCATACACACATTCATATCTGTGGAAGTGGAATGTAGAGGAAATGGTGGTTAAATACAGCATTGCTATTATGGATGTTTCAGCAGCACTGACAAAAAACACAAAATCAATAAAAATGCTTCCTTATAAACTGTATAAACGAGGTGCATTGGACAAGGTCGATATAAAGTGCAGGTTACAAGGTGACACAACAGATATAAGCATCACAGAAGCAATAAGATTACAAAGTGTTATCCAGCATGCATGTTTCATTCTTCACTACAAAATGTTTAATCTTTCTTTGCTCTAGTAAATATTTAGCAAGTGGCAGTCAAAAGCCTTTTTCAGGTACTGTTTAATGCAAGTTTAATTTGTTACATAGAGCTGCAATGGTGCAAAACAAATTCTTCAATACTGGGAACATTCTGCTATGATACAGTAAGTGAAATTTATGTACACAAAAAAGTTCTTAGGTAATGAGACACTTCAGTGCACACACATACCAGTCGTCGTGAGATGGCTTCATCTCGAGTGCGAAGTATTTCAACAGTGCGAGTTAGTACTCCAGCCTCAGCTTTTAGTGCAGACAATTCAGCTCTGTTTCTTTTGTATACTGAACTGCGACCTCTCAGTTTTGTAACATAACGTTTAAATTCTTCTCCTCGTAGCACTGTGTCACCAGCAAACTCCTTTAGCTGATTTTTTTTCTCCTGTAAAATGTTTTCAGTCACTACCAGTTCTCTGAAGAACCACTTTGCTACATTGTATGAATTTCAGCCTTCTGAACAATGAAGGAAGTAATATAGCTAAAAATTAGTAACCCATTTAATTACAGTGCAACATTAGTAGATTCTGTCTCAGTTCAGTGTCATCCTTTTTTTAAAGTTCCTGAAAAATTGCTGTATTTTTAATCAGCAGTATGTAAATTAATTAACAAATTTTGGATAGTTAACTCAGGGTACTTCTTTTTTCAAGTTATATACTGGTTTACCGTTACTGAAACAATATGCTCCTGATTAAATGTTACCAACAGATTTGATGCCATACAACATCTCTGTGCCTAACTATGACTAAAATGACACTGTCAGTTGCTGGCCATGAAGGAAACTGATAAAACACACCTAAAATTCATGACATCATTAGCAAACACAATACAGTACTTAACCTGCAATTCCTCTTCCAATGCTGACAGTTTGTTCCTGAGTTCTGTAAGCTGCTCTGCTGTAGTTTCCTTTTTACGTGCAATGATAGCAGCTTGTTGCCTGAAGGGTGCTAGCTTATCATCAGCTGGATTATTTGTAGCCAAATGGCGCTCCACTAATTGGCTGATTTCATTGTTTACTGCCTGAATCTGTATTACACATATAAACATCACACAATCAGAGACCAAGAAGAATAAGAAGCAGAGGACATAAATGCAACAAACAAGGAACTACACACCTACCAATAAAAGATATAAACATGGAAGTGTTCCAATGACCAAGAAGTAACCAAAAAATTTACTATAGCATGCGAAGTCACCTTGCTGTTTAAAGCATCCAGATCTCCTCTACTCATTGCTGGCTCAGAAAGGACATGTTGAAGAATTTCAACTTCTTTGTGCCTTGTATCAATCTCTTTAGGAAGCTTCTGTTTTACAATGTAAGTGTTAATATGTGTTTCTTCTTCCAAACGTTGTAACAGTCCTGCAATACATGTCAAAACAACTTTATTCAACAATACATGTCCTATAACCCCATCTGGAGTCCATTAGGTGTGGTATATCACTCGTCTTAATCACTACAGTAATTAAGACAAGTGACATACAAAACTTACCACAGTAAACATATAAGTGGCATACACTGATACCCTCAACCAGTATATACATATAGAAACAGTGTTCCACAAAATCAATAAGCTCACCATACATTCGATAACAACACAGGAAATCTAAAAACTAAATATACATATACAGAAATCCTTAAAGACCAATAATAAAAAAAGTCAATAATGAGGAGATATAGACCAAAAATTTTAAAATACCCTACTACATGCATCTATAAATAAGTTGTCACAAACATAAGCCACTACACATCTCATAATAAAACTTCACCACCAATCTACTGAACAGTTTGAGCTGATTATAATATATATTAGAAGAACCAGCACATATATTTTATATTTAACAGGTTTCAACCCTGAGCTGATGAGAAGGAACCAAGTAATTTTCTGTTTATGTACCCTATACTATTACCTGATTATGGCCAGTCAAATAGGCTGAAACCTATCATAAAAATAAAGAGAATTTACTGCATTCTTATTAGTTGTGTTTTTCTGAACACACAAATTGAATATGGTTACTTAGTGGTGATGCATTTAATTGTGAAACAGAGACATAGCTTACTTCAGTGACACTTGCACACACCAATAATGAGTAGCCCATTTCAATACCTCTGCATGCAGGTTAGATTTGGTAAGCTGTGGAATTACATGACACAATTAGTAACCATCTGTTGCAGAATCGTATTTTGAACTGCATTAGGTCTTCTTTAAATACTGAATTTAACAATGAAGCATTGTTTGTCTCAATTTGCTGTTAGTAACAGTTTTATTGCTCTGAACCAGTTGTTATTTACAAACTGCAGCCTGTTGTTTTAAAAACTCTACATTCTGTAATCCTACTTCTTTAAGGTCTAGCATAATGCTGTGCTTCTGTCTGTGCCTAAGTCTACCAGTTAACGTTTTCTGACAAATGTCGTGCACTTCTCACCACTTGAGAACAATAAATGAAGATATACAATGTGTTCACACATAGCAATTAGGGAAATTAACCTTCTGGTGTTGCTCCCATGGCTGCCTGGCGTATTTCCTTCAGCTGTTGCTGCAGTCTCTGTATTCGCTGTTCTGTGTGTTTCAGAGATGCCTGCTGTTCCTGTTTCTGGTGTGCAAGAGATTTCTCTCTTTCTCGCTCCACCCTAAGCCCATGAGCAGCTTGCAGCATCACTTCTTTATTGTGAATATTCTCAATCTGTAAAATGGTAGAAAACAGGTTTTGAGGGTGTTCATAAGTAGATGCAGTGTCTCCTTTTCAGAATGAATAGCCATCTTGAAAAGTAAACAGTACAGGAAGTGAAACCTGTACAAACTACAAGATGCTTCACATCCCATTTCTTACAATAAATTATAAAATTATCCTACCATCTTCACCTAAGTTTCCTTCAGAGTTTCTGAACAAAACCCTGCAACCACTTTTCAGCTCACCCACCCATCCTACATTCTCTGCCCATGCTATTCTTGATTTTATCATTCTAACAGTAACTGATGAAGAGTACAGATTATACAGTTCAATATGCAGGCACACACAAAAACTTTAAGGACAGCTGTCAAACTGCAAAACAGGTACAGCAGTAGAGTTTCTGTCAATTACATACAAACACATCCACCCATTTGAACATTTAAGTGTCTTTCCAGTTGCTGGATGTACAGTACACAAGAACCAATAAAAGCTGAATTTATGTATAAGCTTTTAGTTACAGAAGTTTAACAGATACATGTAATGACTCATATGACGCTATGACTCTTGTTCTGTACCTTCTGCTGCATACGCTCAATCCTTTTAACAACAATATCCTTCTCACGTTCCATTGTGTCTATGTCAGCTCTTAATTCTGAGGTTGAATAGCCACTGTTCTTTAACATTTCACTATCTTTATGGACTGCTTTGAACTCTTCTATCAGTTGCTCATACTGAAATAAAAATACAATCACAATACAGGGTGTACACTAAAGATGTTAACAAAAGTGTGGCAGTATTTCTCTCCAACTCCAGACATACGAATGATAATTGGGCTTTAGTAAAGGAATCCATTCTTTTCAGATAATGCCACTACTAGGTAATCAGTTCACAGCATTTCAGATGATCATTCCTGCATCTTCAAAGTTCTAGATATCTGAAGGGTAGATGAAGGAACTATAATCCTTCAAAGTGTCAGAAATTGCTTACCCAGTACCAGTAGCAGTACCATAGCATTATAACCCAGAAAATGGATTTTCAACACCACTCTGAAGATCTCAAGATTCACTGGGGGTTCAGTTTCTATATTCACACCTGTACAGATGTTCAGTGAAGGTGGTGTGGCAGATATCATAGTTTTATTCAATTCAAGCATAAATGAAGTCACTCCAGCTCTTAGCCATTTGGCAGTTTCTGGCAGGTGGTAGGCAATGGAGGTAAATATACAATATCCTTAATATAACAAAAAAAAATCATGTTAAGTTAGGCCTGGTGAAAAATACAGCCACAAGATACATTTGGCCCTGCCCATTCATTTCTTGGGAAGAAAGCCCATCACCTCATTCCAAAAATGCACACACAATCCATCTTGCCCAAGCAACTCAATAAGATCCTCAACTTGCAAAATACATATGCAGTACAGTTACAACAAACTGTCATCCTATTACAATAACTGTAATTGTGGTTGTGGGCAGTGGTGGTGGTGATAGGTGTTCATAGTAGTAGTTGTAATAGTGGTAGCAGTAGTAGAAGTAGAAGTAGTAGAAGTAGACATCTCATAACAGAATCCCAATGGAAAAACACTTCTGTTTGAGACAGATCAATAAGATGAAGGCTTACTCCTAAATTGCACATTATGTTTTGATGATGGGGCTAATTTATTTTCTTGTATGATGTTACATTCCTTTTCACACAAACATTCATACCGTCTTCTTTTAAACTGTTCTTCATATCCCTTTCTCTGTTAAACAAGTTTCCATTTGTTCCAGGTGATTATATGTCAGCTTTCACCTGGTATTTTCAAGACTAAATAAATTTTCTACCAGCTAAGTTTTTATTGAATGAACATTCTGTTTTAGCCAGGTCTTATAGTATATTTCAGTAATACAACATACAGGGGTGGTCCTCCACACAGTGTAATCAGTTACTCATTCTGATATTTGCTTATGACTACAATACCAGAGACCAGAGTGCCTCTTGATGAGGTCACAGGTGCTTAGCCAGTGAAGAAATTCCTTGCAGTTTACGAAACCTTCACTGTGGTCTCTACATGTTTTCCCTACCCATACACGCCACATGCCCCACCCATTCATCATGATGTTATCACCCTAATAATATATTGTGAGGAATTATGAAACTCCTCATTATGCAGTTGTGTCCTGCCTCCTGTACATCTAAACTACACCCTTGGAACACCTACTGTACTAAAAACTGAGAAACCATACAAGTGAACCTCCCTGTAGTTACAAATGTGGCCAACACCACCATACTATAGAATTCATCTGGCAAGGAAACCAACTCACACAAAGGCAACATGAAGGATATAAAATACTAATGATAAACTGAAAATTACTGCTGACCACACCTTTTTACACCCTAAATCCTGAAATTATAACATGGTTCTACCTGTTTATACAACACAGAAATATCTGTGTCACTTGACATCTCTACTGGCAGTTCCACCTTCACCAAATACTGAGCTAAATAGGCCCTCATTTTCAGATCTTCCATATTTTTTAATAGCCATTCAAGTATTGGATGGATGATATGTTTATCCCCTTGGACAAGACCACGGCGGAACACAGCCCTGAAACAAACAGATACAAACCAACAATAATATATGACTCATATTTCACACCACATTTATTTTCTGGATGTGAATTCTCTGTTCCTTTGGTCACAGTACACACCATAAACTCTATGGCTTCATACTTACTAGAACAAATATTTAAGAAACCTCCTGTAGGCATTGCAAATTTCGTGTTCATGAAGAATAAGGTCTTGTATGTTCAAAAAAGAAAATAGTTTCTCTTTAATTTACTTGCTTAAATTAATATCCAAAAACTGGTATCCTATGATAAAGAGTGTCCAAAGGGGCTTGGAATTAAATGGTACACATCAGCTTTTGCTTTGTGCTGATGATGCTAATATATTGGGCAGAAGCACACATACCATGAAGAAAAACATAGAAGCTTTAGTAGTTGCAAGCAAGGAGATTGATCCAGAAGTACATGCTGAGAAAACTAAGTAGATAGACATGTCTTCAGATCAGGTTACAAGTCAAAATCACAATTCCATTCAGGAAGAAAGGACAAGCAGAGTGAAGTTGGGTAATGCTTGCTATCATTTGGTGCAAAATCTTCTGTCTTCTAGTTTGCTAACCAAAAATATGAAGCTTAAGATACATAGAACTATAATTTTGCCTGTTGTTTTGTATGGGTGTGAAACTTGGTTGCTCACATTGAGGGAGGAGCATAAGATAAGAGTGCTTGAGAATAGGGTGCTGAGGAGAATATTTGGGCCTAAGAGAGAGAAGGTAACAGGGGGAGTGGAGAATACTGCATAACGAGGAGCTTAATGATCTCTACTCCTCACCAAATATTATTTGCGTGAATAAATTGAGAAGAATGAGATGGGCAGGGCATGTAGCAAGTATAGGTGACAGAAGAGGTGCATAGATGGGAGGATAATATTCAAATGGATCTTCAAGGAGTGGGAATTGGGGCACGGACTGGATTGATCTGGCTCAGGACAGGGACAGGTGGCAGGCTCTTGTGAATGTCGTAATGAACCTTCAGGTTCCATAAAATGCGGGGTATTTCTTTTGTAGCTGAGAACCTGTTAGCTTCTCAAGAAGTACTCTGCTCCATGGAGTTAGTTTAATTATGATAAAGAGTGTAACAGTACATCCAGAGTCATATTCACGTCTCTTTTCACAGATTATGTTACTTTTCATCCATCACATTGTCAAACAAAGACACAAAACACTGTTCACACAAAACATCATCATTAAGATTGTGCACTTCAGGTTTCAAAGATTTACCAAACCAAATGTTTCGTGTGGTCATCACATTATTTTATACTTTTCTAAATAACTTATTAAAAGTTGCATAGTTTTATAATGTTAATCACCATATTCATTCATTAGTATTCAGCCTTGAAGGCCAGGCTTGGCAGGAACCAGAGCCCAGTCATATGACCGGTATGGCTCTGGCACACTGCATCCTGGGCAAGTTCTTGGGGGTAGTTTGCCATTGCTTTCCC
>Ga0123355_10007468_pt1 | contig 16383 bp, 9 predicted proteins | sample TergutEmb28metaG_3_FD_89872 | JGI IMG/M metagenome (GOLD analysis project Ga0123355, IMG submission 89872) | Embiratermes neotenicus P1 segment gut microbial communities from Petit-Saut dam, French Guiana - Emb289 P1 | ecosystem: Host-associated > Arthropoda: Insects > Digestive system > Gut ...
CAATTCAACACAGTAATAACAATTGTATTGATTAACATAACAAGGCATAAATGAAATTAAAACAAGTATAGCAATAATGAGAATACAAAACACAGTGAAACATGCTCTTACAAACACGCTTTCGGCCAGTCGTAATCTACGTGATACAATGATCAAGCACGTTGGCTTACATAAGTTTACCTCGTACCTCTACCAGTACACTACGGCCGGCACACAGCAATTACACCACAATAATTCAAACATCGGCCCCTTGTAAACTTACAATGTCTTGACATGAAAACACAGCCGACACAAGATACGTGTTGGCATAAGCCAAGCAGTCGGTCAAATGCATCTACAGCCGTACATGAACAGAGAACAAACAAAGAGCAATACAATAACTGAACATGGATGTTTTGACTCTTGTACAAAATAATGAAAGTTACTCACGGGAAAAACACACCCGTAATAGTCCCTATCCGAGGCGATGCTACGTAGATGTCGGGAGACATGTTCAAAGAAAAATGAAAACATCAATCCAAAATACAAAGACCAAAATGAAACCTTTTACCTTCTGTACATGTTCCAACGTCTCCGCAGGTCCCTCTTGGGACAAACAGCTAATGAAGGAGCTCCTCGCTCCTGCCCCGGGCAGAAGTAGATTCGGAGAGTTGAACTCAAGACGATAAGATCCAAACAGGAGTAGAAACAAGAGTGATTGGGACATAAAACGTTTCCACAGAGGAAGCCTCGGAAAACCGCTCATGCCTTTCACTTTTCCATGATGGCCAATCAACAGCTGATAGCCTTGCAAGGGAAGGGAAAGGGATGGAAATGAAGCCTCGAACCAGGCCCCTCCTACGCAGACGGCTCAATGTGCAGATATTGTATATAATACTGTAATACATTAGTACACCATTAGTGTAGTTTTCATTGGGATCTATTCAGTTTCAAGGTGTTTTGACTTTATGTTTCTCTTTTTTGTTGAAGAAGGTAAGAAGCTTTTCAGCGCGCGCCCGCGCGCTCACACACATACACACACACATGCGCGCACGCACACACATACACACACTCGCACGCACGCGCGGAATACAAGGAAATGAAACAGCAGACTGTCTGGCCAAGAAGGTGGCCACGGATGACATAGGAGAATTAGAGTACAATAAAATACCAAGACAGACTATAATTATGGAAGGGAAGGAGAAAGAAATAACAAAATGGCAGGAGCAGTGGACAAGCTGTACAAAAGGAGCAGTAAGTAAATTATTCTTCCCATACATAAAAGAGAGAATGAAGACCATGATACCTATCTCAGCTGAATATACAGCTATGGTAACGGGTCACGGTTTAACCAGATCGTGCCTCCATGGATTCAAGATTATTCCCAATTCAACATGCCCTTGTGGACTAAAATAATAGAGGACAATTAACCACATAATTTTGAACTGCACACAACTAGAAAAAGAGAGAAGGATCCTACGAAATGCCATAGTCCAAACAGGTGACACCTGGCCCCTTCCGTTTGAACAACTCACAAGAAAACACATCTAAACGTTCACGAAGTTTGTAAGATCAGTAGATTTTAGTGCATTATAAGCCATGTATTGAATATATACATATTGTACCTCAGTTAATTTATTTAGCTAATAAGTTCATTAGTTAATAATTCAGTAGACAGAAGATAAAAAGCAATAGTTACTAGATTAGAAAACAGAAAGTAAACCTGCCATAATTATAGAAAATGGAAGAAATTTTGCATAAATGTAAATATATGTAACTGTATTGTGAATATTTAACTGTAAAGCATGTAGTATTGTATTACTTTGTAATGTAGCATGCTGAAGGGGGGGGGACCCACACACACACACACACCATAATCTTTGTTCCTGGTCCATAGATGTTAATTTGGAGGAATGAAGGGTAACGTGATACGTCTGATGGAAGTGGGTATGGCTGTTCTAAAAAATATGAACAGTTTTATGATGTTGTTACAGAGATGAGTATCAGCAGCTTGTGTACCAGGCATTGAGTGACAAAGTGGGCAACATAAAGCTTTTGCCACCAGCGATTCGGAAGCCAGTTACATGTTGGTCAGGGAAGCAGATAATTTCAACAGTACTTATCAACATTGTACCTGAAGGACAGTATCCAGTTAATCTTTGTTCAACTGCAAAAATTGCAGACAAGGTATACAGAATTATTCAAATGATTGTCAATGTCACCGCCATTATTATTGTGAGATTTGAAGGTCTCGCAGTGGTAACTAACAGTATTGTTTTCTGGGTTGTGACATCATATAGTCTGATAGAAATTCACCTTTTTTTCAGGAGAAATTGCTGCCTCCATCTCCTAGCATGCATAGTCCTACAAGATGCTGATTTCTATCATACTGTGTGGTGTCACATCCCAGAAAATGGTATTCTTGAACCATTGTTTTGCAAATAACTCCAGTGGTTCTGGATAGTGAAAATAAGGTTATTTGTTGTTTTCTGTTGAGCCTTCCTTGTACATTATGTTATTTCATTCCAGGCATGGATTGTTGAAGAACCTTGTGAGTGGAAGGCAGGTGGAACTCCATTTGACGATCCAAACACAATGTCAGAAGCAGAAGTAATTATTCGGGATGGAGAGTTGTTATGCGGTGTTCTGGATAAATCACATTATGGTGCTACCCCTTATGGGTTGGTGCATTGCGTGAATGAGGTAACTTCATTGTCATATAGCTTGCAGGGTTTTGGGCCTCGTGACCTGTTCCAGTCCCATTAACAGTCGAGAAGTCTTTTGAGGGGTCATCCTTGGCTTCGTTTCCCACGTGGTTGATATTTTATAATTAAGTGTGGTAGTCTGTCCCTGTCCATTTGCCAGACTTTTATATCCGTTTATTTCTGTAATCTTGGATTTTCTTTACAACTGAGTTATTTTTAAGTTATGATAAAATAATGACATAACTTGTCCATGAAAATGTGGAAATAAAGCTGTGGATAAATGGCTAAGATGTGAATGTGTCTGTGATAGTTACTTCAAAGTTTGAAATTGTTAGCTCAAAATACCGTATAGTTTGAAGCATGTGACACTGCCGAGCTGTCAGCGTAGGTGTTGTGTACATTTTAAGGTGGTGAATTTGAAATACAGTTAATTTGTACTTCAGAGCTGTATTACAGCCTTTTGATTGTTAAAAATAGTCCAAGTGTTATATATGTATTGTCTGTACAGTTTGTGTCAGGATTCCTGCACCAGTGCTGAAGAGTGCAGTCCTAATTCTTACAGCATGGAGTTGAGACTGTGACCAGTGTCGGTAGTTCTGCCAGGTTACTCTTCACTCCTTTGTGATCTTCACAGAGGCAATTGGAACACAGGTGTAGGTGAAAGCATGCTAAGTGTACACCTATTTGAATTTTAGTTATCCCTGTGATGATTGTGATGGAGAATTGAGTCCAGTGTGTCCTGTCATGGACTGTGCAGAGGACAAGCTACCAAGAATTTTGTGTGTTGTGTACTGCTGTGAAACAACAGTGAGGAATTTCAAGGTCACATTTGTTCTTGTGGTTTCCATGTGTTTCTCAGTGTCAGCCAGTTGGTACCAAGTGTTCATAACCTTTCTGTGACGTGAAGAAACCATTATGTGAACTATGCATGTAGTGGAAATTTTTCTGTGCTATTCGTATTTTGTGAAATAGCAATGAGATATTGTCTGAACTGAACTGCAGCTGACACCAACCTGTAATCTTTAAATGCACTGTTCTGTATTTTATACATGTAGCAACATTTTTCTGAATTGTACTTTGTGCAAAGTGGATTAACTCCACTGGGGTACTGACACTGGTCAGAACATCACCACCATGTTGCAAGAATGGTGACAGCTCTATTCTTCATTAGTTCACTAAGATCAGTGTGACAAATATGAGTTATTGTTTGCTGGCTTGAATTTTTATGTAAATCGTACTAAATTGTGTAGTAGGTGTGTAGACAATAAATACAAGCTTGAGATCTTTTAATTACTCAATTAAGTAAAGAAAATTGAGCTTGCTATGAACTTCAGAACTTCAGGTAACCACATAAGAGGTATGGGATGTAAATCTGATTTGAAAAAAATCTTGTAGTTTGAAGCATGATTGTTTAGTCGTGAGGACTTCAGATTAATGAGGTTTTACTGTACTTATTGTACTGGACGATGATAGGTACAGAATCAAAAAAGATGTGGAACATTTTAAATATTTTTATAACATAGTTTTTTTTTTTCCCCCCCAGTTGTATGGAGGGACATGTTCAAGCATACTGCTTACAGCATTTTCAAAATTATTCACTGCATTTCTTCAGAGACATGGTTTCTCACTTGGTGTTGAAGATATTTTGGTGGTGAAGGACGCAGATGAGCAGAGATTTAAATTCATCACTCGTGCAAGAAAGGTAAGTGTTGTTGAATGAATATCCTGCATCAGAACTGACTTGTCCTATGTTGTCAGAATGTTAAATCTTGTTTTACATTTATTGTTACATAAAATATAAACATTTATGTAAATGTTCTGTAAGAAATTATTTACGTAACTTCAGTTGTTAAAATTCCTAATAATTACATTTGGAGCCACTGCAGTGTGAACTGTGTAGTTATTGATGATGATGATGACAGTGACGACGGTGGTGGCACTGTCGCTGTTGATGATGATGCGATGATGATGATGATGATGATGATGATGACGACAGTGGTGACTGATTATGGTGATCATTATTCTGACTTGATAACATTACCAGAGCTGTTTTCTTTGTGAAAATTGCTTACTTTGTTGATAATTCATACAGTTTTGGGGTATTCTGAAGGAAAGAGAGTGTGAGGGAGAATGATAATGTGTGTGGGTATGCAATTATGAGCATTGCATTTATAGTTCGAACAATGTGCTGTGTTTGATTGCATGTTGCCTTACAAGATTAATTAGTAATAAGAATTATGTAAAGTACTTGGACTACCAGAATTTGGTATCAAATCAGTTATTTACTGGTTGAATCAAACTGTGCAGAATGCTACATCCATTAATAGGAGGTCTTTTTCTTTGTCTTTGCAGATATTATGCCTAGCCCTACAAACACTCTTTTTGTACATCCTATACCTCAGTGTACCCCTGTGATCACTTATATTATAAACATCTTTCCAATTGTTATATATGAAATTTTGTTTCAAAAAGAATATTTTATTGGTATAAGAAAATGTCTTATACAAGAAATGTGACTACAATGTTAGTGACAGTAGTATTTTGTTTGTTTACTATTTATTTAACTGTTTGTTTACCCATTTATTATTTATTTACCTATTTATTTAATTATTTGTTTATTTGCTGTCAGTAACTCAGGCTGTGAGCCAATCCCGGGGGCCATGTGTTCTAAGGCATAGGTCTATAGCTGCTTGGTTGATGGGGTCATGGGTTTAAATTGTCCTGAAGGTTGTTCGTGTTTTGTGTTTGTTGTGCGTTGTGCAGGTAGTGGTCTCTGTGATGAGCTTATCACTCTTTCAGAGTAGTTTTGTACCTGGCATTTGTGTCTAATTGTGTGTGATCTAGAAACCTCAACAAAGAGGTGGCTTAGGTCTGATATGGGCTGTTGCATCACAGAAAAAAATCAGGCTGTGTGCTTCATCAAAGAGTAGAAAGATTAGTGAATTATGAATTGGAAGTTATGTAGAAGTAGTAGTTTTTGCATAAGTTGCAGAGCTGTGGGGACTGAGGAAAACCATGATAAATTCTGGATTATTGGTCTGTGAGTTGATGTCCAAACCTGTGACCTGTTGAGTATGAAGCAGATATGCTGTCCACTTGCTGCAATGTTCAGTAAGAGTGCATGATCTCCACTGACCCTGACGAAGACAAAAATCCCTCACAGTGGAATGCAAGTCCATACCAGCATAATGTTGTATGGCCTGATGGTCTTATACATGTTACATTACTTTATCCTTGATTATAAAACTAGTTGCACCTATGTGAATAATTTGCACATAAAAAGAGTAAAATATTTAATAAACAAAAATTACAACACCCTAGTCTTAATGAGAATTAAAAATTATACTTTACAATACTTGATGCTGGGTAACTTCTTTAGAAGATCAACAGATCAGAAGCAAGGTGTGAATAGGAAATGAAGCCTTGTGGTATGTGCAAGTAGGAAACAAAACATTAAAAAATTTACTGTTCTACCTCAAGCAGAGGCCAGGGGAAGTAAATTAAATATGTTAGCTTCTCTTGGCCTCTGCTTGGGGCAGATCTGTTGTCCTTTTTTTTTGAGAAGGAATTAACAAGAACAAAGGAGATTGCCATCATCGTTGAATCATAAGCTTTCTGAAAAATGTCTGTCTTGAAAAAATCTGTGTGGTGATTCAGTAGATCATGATGTCACAAACAAACCATCCTCTCTTAATATAGATGATTTTTAGCTGGTGCCTAGAATCCCAACAAGTTTTTTGTGCATTTTGTGTAGGTCGGCAAGAAGGCTGTTCGGTCTGCATTAGACCTGTCAAAAACAGTCACACTAAATGAGATGAAAGAAAAGATGGAAGACATATACCAAAACAAAGTAAGAGGAAGAGCAATCATTGACAGCTCATACAAGAGTTTGCTGGACAAGATTACCAACAAAATAAACCAGTATGTATAAAGGAAATACTGTTTTTTAGTTTGGGCATAAACCATCAAAGTGATATGTATTTTAACAAAGTGTCTTTACAAATAATGCATATAATTGGTGTGTTTTTCTCCCTCAATGATTGTGAACTGCTTGAAAATGGCTTAAATTTAGTTGAAGCATGTAGCTGTAATTATGGTTTTTATGATAAATTGTTGTTGGAAAATGTTTACACTGGCCCTCTTCTGTCTCGTGACTGCTGTGCCCATTGACATCAGACATACTGATGTATTTTAGTATTCAAATCTTTCAAAATGGACCTTGTTTTTGCCTGCATGTGTAAGAGCTTAAGTTGTTCATTTATGTGCTCTGAAGGTGTATGGGGAAGTAGAGGTATAGATCCACTTATTCTTAACCATGACACTAGATGGAGGTGGGTGGTTGGTTTCATGCCACAGGTGCTTTACCTCCATGGAAAGCACACTGCCAATCGAATCGGAGGCTGGGTGGGCCTCTGGGCCAGTCTGGATGTTTTGGAGAAGACTAATCTCTTGCACATCCTGGGAATTGCACATCAGATAGTCCAGCCCACAGTCAGCTACTGTACCAGTTGTGCTCTTCTAGCTTCTGTCTGTGTGTCTAAATTTTTGCATGTACACTAATCAAAATTTATATCTTGTATGGAGCATTTGGAGATCGCGGTTGCACAGTGGTTAAGGTGCTGTGCTACAAATCGGAAGGTCGCTGGTTTGATCCCAGATGTCATTGGAATTTTTTATTGACATAATCCTTCGGATCGCACTATGGTCCTGGGGTTGACTCAGCCTCTAACAGAAATGAGTACCAGGAGTATTTCCTGGTGGTAAAGGCGGCCGATGTGTAAGGCTGACAACCTTACCACCATCCTGTGCCATTGTCATGTAATCTGGGAACCTGAACTTCCTGGAACCCTCTGGGCCACTCCAGGCCTGTAACGGGACTGCTTTACCTCTTTTATGGAGCATGTAGTTTGTGATTAAGCATGATAATTTAAATCCTGTAAATTCAAAAGTGCCCATGGGTTCTAAAAGAAAATCTTCACCTAAATGTGTTATGTATGATAACGTTTTGCAGAAATAAGGTACTTAATATGTTCCCAACAGGGCTTGCATTCCTGGTGGTCTTCTGAAACATTTCCCTCACAACAACTTGCAACTTATGATTCAGTCTGGTGCCAAAGGCTCATCTGTAAATGCTATGCAGATCTCTGGTCTGCTGGGACAGATAGAGCTAGAAGGCAGACGGCCAGCACACATGGTGTCTGGGAAGCCATTGCCAAGCTTCTGTCGATATGACACCACTCCAAGAGCTGGAGGTTTTGTCGAGGGACGGTTCATGACTGGCATAAAGCCACAGGAATTCTATTTCCATTGCATGGCAGGCAGGGAGGTAAGAGTAACATATTTCTGAGTGTGCAGTTCCAGTGAATCATCCACATACCGATATCTGTTATTAATGTGATCTTGTATAATACAGTTTTCTGTCTTCAGAAATTTTCAAAGGGAATGAACGATGTTAACATCTTTAGCAGGAAGATGTCATAAAAGCAATCCATTGAAAAACATTAGGTCCATGCCATGTATGCACACTGCTTGTTTCAAGCACTTTATGAAATGGAAAAACACTGAAATAGTATGTTTCCTTTCAATGCAGACATACCCCTACCTACAATTTAAAGTTATGCAATTTCAGGCTTTTGTAATTTTCCACAAAATAATATTATGGTAAATGAAATTTTGTTGTTATTATCACTCAGGTATGTGCAGTTTCTCATAGTGAATGTTTATTTTTTGTGTTTACAGTATACTTCATTTGTGTGTGCATGTGTGGGTGTGTGTGTGTGAGTGTGTGTGTGTGAGCGTGTGTGCAATCTGTGTGTGTTGGTGCTTGCGTATGCACGTGTTCATATGCTTGTGTTTGTGAGTGTGCATGCACATGCGATGTGTGTTTGTGACTGCAGACATGTGCGTGCGTGTGTGTGTGCATGTGTGCGTGCGCACGCGTGTGTGTGCATGTCTCTGGTTTACCATGTACTCAGTTCCAGCTTGTGCAAGGTTTGATGACTGGCATGTGACCTTTGTGAAGCTGGGTTGTCTGTATGTATTACTAATACATGAAATTATGAATGCATGCATTCTGTTAGAAACCTGACTTGTTTGAAGAAGCCATCGAAATTATAAACATCAAAATGGAAAGTTTTTTTCTGTACATGCCATGAAGGCATATAGGAGCACTGGAGACAGACTTCTACTCATTCTTAACCTTGGTGTTAGATGGAGGTGAGTGATTATTCTCATGTCCTGGCTGCTGTACTCCTGGGGAAATAGTTGCTGGTGACCACTGCATGGGAGGCTGGGCAAGTCACACAGCCATTATGGATGTCTTGAAGAAGATAAATGTATACAATCTTTGGGTGTGGAAACCTGAATTGAAGAGACCACTTGGCAAACAGAGACCTAGATGGGAGGATAATATTAAAATGGATGTAAAAGAGATAGGATTGCATGGCATGGACTGGCTTTACCTGGCTCAGAATAGGGACAGGTGATGTGCTCTTGTGAACACAGAAATGTGCTTTTAGGTTCCATGAAATGTGGGAAGTTACTGACTGGCTGGAATCTGTTAGCTTCTCAAGATGGCCTCTGTTACATGAAGTTAGTTATGCCCATGGCTGATGTGTTAAGTTGTCATTGGCAATAAATATTGTCCATTACTTGTTCGCAGGGTTTGATTGATACAGCTGTTAAAACAAGTAGGAGTGGGTATCTTCAACGATGCTTAGTTAAACACTTGGAAGGCTTAGTGGTGTGCTACGACTTGTCTGTGAGGGACAGTGATGGCAGTGTTGTTCAGGTAACTCAGTAACACCATTTGACACAGATCTGTAGGCCACTAGTATGGAAGCTGTGTTTGAGGTGCTGTAGTTGTATGTCTGAAAGGATTTGTACACATTCCCTTATTCAAGGGCATTTATGTGGTGAACATTTAGAAAAGTGGTCAAAAATTTGTTATCATTTTACAAACTATACCATTCATTTGGACACATACAAGTAGAATTCCTTTAATTTCACACTGTGAAGAAAAAATTATGTTGTTGTAAAGGTGAACAGAAATGTCTCCCTCACTTTCATTCTGATATTCATATTTTTTTTATGTTGGTTGCTGTTGTATTGCACGGGAGAGATCAGAACCAATTTCCACCTACTGAATCTTTGTTTATTGACCACACTGAATCAGGCCTGAAATTGATGTGTAGTGTGATATGTGACACTGTTTATCTGATTGAGGTCTGTTTTGTCTAATTGAGTCATGTGGTTCATAATTATTATATTGTCTTTTAATTTCATAATAAATTTCCAGTTTCTAAAACACCTCAGAATTTGTGGTGCTATTTACAGCAGTAGACCAATGTATTGCTATAGTGAGTTTTGTTGGTACATTTTAGTAAGAGCTGTCAGTATTAATGAAAATTTGTTCACTTGGGGCACAGTTTTCTTTAGGTATGTGCAGATAATATCAGCACACACTGTTTGGGTTGAAACATGAGCTGAATGCACATTATGAAGGGAAGTTAACTGCTTGCATAGGCTTTCTGAATTGTTGATATGTCATAAATGTTGTTTGTCCACACAGTAAGTACCAGATACTTCATTATACTATATGTCACTTTTGTTACTGAGATGTAATTGTTTTGCATAAACAATTTCTTGCTGAAGGTGGCATGACAATTGTGAGTTATGTAATAATTTTTCTTTTATATCTTATTTGGAATAGTTCTGCTATGGAGAGGATGGAAGAGATGTTACGAAAGCCCAGTTCCTGAAGAAGAGACAAATCCCTTTCCTTGCCGAAAATTGTAAAGCAATAAAACAGTTTCCTTTGGAAATGTTGCAAGATGATGAAACTGCAGCCTGCATAGCCAAGTACAAGCAGAAGGTATGTGCAGAATAATTCCTTTAATCGAATGTTTGACAATCCAGAAGTGGTGATAATCTGACATTTGAGGAGAGTAGTCTCAGGACTGAAGTTCTGCTTTTTTTACCAGAGAAGAGCGTCATGACTGAAACAGGCAGATGTCAGGTACATGTTCAAAAAGTCATGCAAGATTGTCCTTACATCAATTGTAGTGGTATCTCCTGACCCATTGTCTCCTACTGCATGAACTTCATCAATTATGAAGATTCCAGAAAACACAGAATAGGATGCTGGTGATACTGAACACCAGCAGCTGAAGGAGATATCCAAATTAAATTCCCGTTTGATTAGTTGTACAGCCTAAGTGCAGGTGCGGTAACAAAAACATACAGTATGAACTTAGGCTGGTATAGATACTGTCTGATATTATGAAATATTCCATAATATGGCACCTGTCTGGTCTCATTAGTGTAAGATTAATGGAATTTTGCTGTAGTCGATTTGAACATGATAAAATATTAGTGTGCACTAAAGTGAATAAGCATATGTTGTGATGACTGCCTGATTTGCTGATGTCTGAGCTGTCCTAGCCGAGATTCATCCGAAATGATGGACTCATTTTATTTTTCCAGATTAGGAAATGGAAGAAGAGGAATGGAAGCCCCTTTCAGAAGAATAGATTAACTCCTTTCACTATGTTTTCTGTTGATGTAAGGGAGTCAGGTTTGAAAAAGTCAAAGAAACTAAACAAGAAGATTGGTAGAACGAAGCGTGCTGGTGAAACCTGCAATCTTTGGATAAATGCTGATTCTGAGACACTGGAAAGGTTAGTGTGGGTTTGATTTGGTGGACTGGTCTGTGGGGACCAGTATCACTTTGAATAGGAGACTGACTTAGATGCTTTGGACAGTGTATAGCAGATGCTCTGCACATGAGTCCAGGATGTTTCATTAGCATCACAGGTTGAAGGAGAGCCGTGACTCATTAGAAGATGAAGATGCCAACATCCTCATGGCATGGGAACAGTATGGAAGAGGTGGGGGAGTTGTGTGCCATAATTGTTGTAAGGTGGCAGGAGTAATTGCAGAGAAGTAGAGTTACGGTTCATAGCCTTGTCATCATTGTCATAATCACCACCACCGCTACCACTATCTGGTGGCAGGGGCTTGGGCAGGGGCAAATTTTCTGCTTTTTCACAGCCACCAGACTGGCTGTGGGGCCCATTTATATTCCTGTTCAGTGGTCACCAGGGGCTATTTCCCCTGGAATCAAGCAACCAGGGAGTGAGGCTGGCCACTTCAGCCTACTCCTGTGTATTTATTAATGATGTGGTTCTTTATTAGTGCAGAGACAACACTGCCTGTACCTTTTGTGGGTTGTTGCACCAAGAAGGCAGTGGAGGTTTAAGTAGCATGAGGAAATTTTGTTGCCAGAGGTCACACTTGTGGCAGTTTCCAGAAGTGTTGCCAACATCTGTAGAGATGCTGACAGAGGTGTATAGCCATTGAAGGACAGTATTTTGGAGGCAACATCATCGAAGGGGTATGGGTACTTCTGGATTTAAAGCAGGGCTACTGTGCTAGTTGCTGCTGTTTGAAGTGCCCATTCCCCCCCCACAGTAGGGATGTTCTCTATGTGCCTATCATTTTTGTCATATGCTCTGGTGGTGAATGTTTATTACACTTAATGCAGTCTTGGCTGTATGGTACTTCTGTTTGTCCAACTGCAGAAGCATCTGATTGTCAACATATTACAACAGGTAAGTAAAAGGCAGTGTCTTTATTAGAACTGTTTGGTGCCTATCATCAAGTGTACCCATCATCCAGTGTGATGCTCAGTACTCCAAACATCGGGTATAGTTAACGGCATTTAATGGCCTCCATTATGTAGCTCTCATTTAAATTCTGGTCTCCTGAACATCACATTGCACATTTATTTCTGGTGCCTAAGGGTTAAGTTTGGGTGGTCCTTGAGATTTGTACCTTTGACTTTCACATAGTCTACACTTTTGTACATTGCATAGTGACACCTATCAACTGGTTTTATATACTGAATCTGGACTTTCGTACATCCGCTGATGAACATGCCTGTCAACCAACAGTTCAGTTTCAGCAATATCACCATCTTAGTCTGTACACCAGTGTTTCTTTTTGTAGTTATTTGAACATTTTATTTTGTTCAGCCCTTATGGTTTATTAAAAATGAGTGGCAGCAGAAAAATGAAAGGGCTGGTGTTAATGGTAAGGGGTGTAGGTCTCATAAACTTAATGTGGTTGAGATGAAGTTAGAAATCATTAGGTATGCCAAAGGTGGCAAATCTTTCAGCCTCAGTTGGACACTTACTGGACTTAAGCCTGTTAACTGTATGTTCATTTGTGGAGGAAAAGAACATAATTAAAGAACATGTATGAAATGACGGAAATATGTCATTGAAGACTGTGTCTAAAAGGAAAGGTGTAGTGATGGATGAAATGGAGAAATTACTTTAGAAAATTAATTTTACTGTATATAATTAACATATTTCCTTTGTTTTTAATATTTGAAACAATCATGTGTACACTGTATAACACTCATGGGCAAACAATCTGAAAGTTTGTGCCATAATACAGATTTTATAATATTGTTAGTTCTCTGGAAATGGAACTCCCTTTATAACATATCAGTCTATTCAACTTTCGTACATCTTATCCAGGAAAACGCTGTGTATGAAATTAGAGGGCTTCCTGTAACATTTAAATATCCACTGCATAGAAATTCTTAAAAAAGTGAATTATATTGATTGTTTTGTAATATATACCAGCATGGCTGCTTCCATAACAAGTGAAGAAATATAGGGATATGTGGCATGTTAGTGAAGATAATTTTAATGTTCTGCCCTTCAGTAAGGGGCAGTGAATATCCTTCACAGGAAGGTTAATGTTGAGTTAACTTTCAACATGGGGCATTACTTCAATCCTAAAGGTTGAAGAGGCAGTGCTTCTGAAGTTCTGGTGTCCACCTTCAGAATTTCAGGTGTCTTGAAAGACTGCAATCTAAATTTTAAAAATGCAGTTAGAAGCAAACTTGGGTAGTAACTGCAGTCTCTGCTTTCAGATACAAACACTTGGGTCATAAGTGTCCTGATCCTGTCACTGCAAATTATCGTAGTCACTGTGACCTTGGGGCTCTCACTGAGCAACTGGAACAGCTTATGAGTGATTTTTTAAAAAGTAGACCCTCTAAAATGAAGTCTGAGTTCCGTGAAATGATGCATATCAAATCAATGCAGTCTCATTCACATCCTGGAGAGCCTGTTGGCCTGCTGGCAGCTCAGGTAAGCTAACCTGCTCTCGCTTGTGTAATCAATTGAAGTTGTCATCTGTTCAGAGTATGAACCTCCAGTTCATGTGGCTGTCTACTGGTAGAGCTGGACAAAAATTCTCTTTGGCAGCAGTTTCTTGCTTGGCTGGATTTAAGAGAGGTGAAGCTGCAAAATACTGGAGAAATTGACATAATACAGAACTTGGCAGTCTGTACCTTTAACCTGATGTTATTAGGATGGTTAAATCAAGGGAGATGAGAAGGAAGGGTATTGGTGAAACAATAAGTCCATGCAGAATATTGGATGAAGAATGTCAAGGGATGAGCCTGCTTGGGAGTACAGACATAGATGGGAGGATAATATTACAATAAATCTTAAATAAATCGGTGCATTGCAGATTTATGTGTTGATTCTATTTCATACTGTCCTGCATTAGGTTATATTTCTTAAACTGCGAATTATTGCTGGTCAGAAGACATTATTTTGCTGTAATTTTTGTGATTTTCACTGTTATGAATTAATAAGTTACAGTGTTTGATGGTTTTGAAGTTTGTGAATGCGATTATGTATAGCAGATTATGTTAGAATTAGTTATATCTGATGTTCTTTTGTTTTATTCCATTGCTGCATACAGCATTTCCTAACAATTTCATAATACACAGTTCTAAAATGTGCATTCATGTCACAGGCATGCACTTTGCATAGTTATTGTAACATGTTTTATTGTTAAATAACACTCATATTATTCTTACATTGATGCTTTTGTTTACATTAAAACTGGCATGACATTTTATACTTTCTTGATTTGTACCCCTGTCAGCAGGAGTATGTACTTATAGTCACTTGATTAACCTATTGACGCCTAACAATGACTATAGTGGTCGTACCGCACCGCTAACCTCTAAATGTTGCATTTTATATATTTATTCAACAAATATAGGTACTGAATATTTTAAACATGGTATGTACTCGCCATTTTTTCTTCTTCAAAATGCAGTTTGTTTCATAAATCTAACGTATTTGGGTTCCTGTATTATTCACATTTTATGTACAGGGTGTGCTAAAATTAAAAAAAATAATTCTGGCGCCAAAAGGTTAATGTACCTGTAAGGTTTGGCCGATAAATTAATAAATGTATTTTTGATGTGACAAAATGTTTGCTTTAGTGTGATTAAAATAACTCAAAACCATGTTGAATTGTGGTATGTAATAGCATAGAATATCAGTGCTGCCAATATATGTATGAAGCAGATCAGGGGATATGGTGTTTACACTGTGCTACTAGAGGTCTTGTAAGAGTTAGGTTATGTAAAGCACTGTTAAACTTCTCATACTGTGTGGCAGTAGATTTTGGTTAGATGAAATGTTTGGATTTATAAAATAATCATTGTTGAGGACTGGATACCAAATAATTGATAAAGTCTGTGCTGAGTGATTTGGACAAATAGTTTTGAACATGCAAATTATTTGAACCATGTAACTTTTGCTGTAGTACTGATTGATAAATTGTTTATCTGTTTTGTGGTATTTTTTTGTCAGTCAATCGGAGAGCCATCCACTCAAATGACTCTCAACACATTCCACTTTGCTGGTCGAGGTGAGATGAACGTTACACTTGGTATACCTCGATTGCGCGAACTACTTATGACTGCTTCAAAGGTCATCAAGACTCCAAACATGGACATCCCATTTCACCCAGACGTACCTCATTTAGAGACCAAGGCTGAACAGCTGAAACTGAAATTATGCAGAGTAACAATGTCTGATGTGTTGCAGTATATTGAAGTAAGAGATAAGCTGCAGATACAGCCTTCCAGGTAATAGATGATTACATTTGTGCCCCCGTACATGTTTTGAAAATAAAGCAAATATAAGTAGTGACAGGTGATATTATGTTTGTAATATTTAAATTCAAATGGAATTTTGAGAGGTAATGGTCAAAGATATGACTTAACATTTCCTTATCTACTCTGAACAGCTTTGCAATATAAAACAACATTTACACAATAAAACTATAATTTAGTTCTAGAAACATGTGAATGTGAGGAGGGTACTTTGATATGACAATGTGGCTGTTACATGCTACAGAATAATTGGTTGTTGTGAGTTCAGTTAAATCTGTCAGTGATGTGATAGTTGTGCATGGGTGTGTATTTCCAGAATGTTCATATGTGACAGTTATTAGTCTGCTTTATATAGCAGATGGAAACATAATTAGTTGTTTGAGTATTTTGCAATTTGGCGGCCTTTCCAATATTAAAATAGATTAGAAATTATAGTAAAATCTGAATCTAACAAATCCCTGTATGACAAATGCCTGTACTTAGTACCAAAATGTTATGGTTATGATTTGGTTCTGTGTGGTATATTTATATAGACTGAAGTTTCCTTTGTAAGAATTCCCATTTGAAAATATCCAAGCCCATACGAGGCCTGTCTAAAAAGTATCCGACCTTTGGCCGGGAAAAATATATTACTTAGGTGACGGGATTGGGACCCTAATCCCCTTCAAAGTAGGCTCCTTGCGCCTCCACACACTTAGCCCA
>Ga0123355_10007469_pt1 | contig 16382 bp, 12 predicted proteins | sample TergutEmb28metaG_3_FD_89872 | JGI IMG/M metagenome (GOLD analysis project Ga0123355, IMG submission 89872) | Embiratermes neotenicus P1 segment gut microbial communities from Petit-Saut dam, French Guiana - Emb289 P1 | ecosystem: Host-associated > Arthropoda: Insects > Digestive system > Gut ...
AATGCTGGATAGACCGTGTTCCCATACAGTGCATGAGTGCTGGCTACCCACTCCATTCGCCTCTTTCCCCTTCACTTCTCCTCCCGTGCTTCGCCGTGTGCCATCAGATTCCGTTTCAACTCTTAACACCCATCGTCCTGTCCGGATATTCTTTTACGGGTGTAGGGCGGCGGGAACGTAAAACTCACCACTCGCCTCCCTAAGCTGTAAGAGTCCATGGAGCTATACCACCACGCACGCATGCATTTTGATGGCGTGGTGCATAATTGAAGCTTTATCGGTTCATAAGGACCATCAGAATTCGTTAGTGTTATTTTGTATAGAAATATGCCCGGAAGATTGAGTTAGCGATTGGAAAGTCTTACGGGTCGTCAGTCGGTTATGAACCAAAATAAAGGTAGGGGCCTTTTTCGTTTGGTTTTAGTGCTTCAGGCATTTGCGGTCTGGATTATTGTTCTGAATTCAAAAAGATTGGTTCAAAGTAATTTTCCAGAAAATCCCTAATGTTCAAAGTTCAAAAGCAGCCTCTAGCTTTGGGAAAACCAACATAAAACGCTGTAAAATAATGGGTCGATTTGATCTCGACAGTGGACCTGGTCCGTCGAGCTTAATTCAACATTGGAACGGTAAGGGTTAATGTGAAAGGGATATGAATGGCTGACGACAGGATCCGGTGGCGATCTTCCGTACTGATACGACAGGCAGCACGTTGTTGATCGTATGAATATCGTCTGCTAAAATTTATTCGGAGTAACTACGAACCTGTAAGTAGGCGTGACAGATAAGAAACCTGTTGCACGGAAAACCGTCCAGTCTGATACAAATAAGAGCCACTAGACTGCTACGTTACTAGCTGCAGCTGTGCTTCTATTGTGAGCATTTTATAGGCGCGTTCGCTAACAGTTGCGAAAAACGATTTCTAGACTTGTAATGTCCGTCCGCATGGAACGGGGTGATTTTCACCAGAAAGATTTTCGTTAAATTTCGTATTAGTGATTTTTTATAAAATTTGTGTGTGTGTGTGTGTGTGTGTGTGTGCGCGCGCGCGCGTGTGCGTGTGTGTGTGTGTGTGTACATTTCCCGATTTGTGTTTCAGTCGGTCAAAAGTAACGTGCACTTTGCATGAAGTTCTGTGTACACTCGTTATCTTTGTTTTATTGGTTTGTAGAGTTGACAGAGGAGAAACACGAGCTGAAGCCGAAGAAACAACGGACGAAGGAAGCATAATAATTGGGCAGTATCCATTCTAAGTCTGCCTGTGGACGACGTTTTAGCGTTTAGTGTACCGTTATGATCTGTGTGTACAGATACAGAGTAGGGATAAACCTTACAGTGTGTGTCGTGAGTTAAGTGGAGTGAAAAAAGATAAAGTGCACCATTGTATAGGCACTGAGCCTCTGTAAAGGCTCTACTCTTTCTTGACGACGGCACTAGAAGGGGGTGAGGAGTCAGCGTCACGTCCCGGCCGGTCTTTAACCCCGTGAAAGACCCGGTACCCATTGTACAGGAGGCTGGGTGGGCCCCAGGGCCGGTCTGGACAGGTGCGGAAAATCTCGCCCCCCCACCGGGATTCGATTCCTGGACCGCCCAGCCCGTAGCCAGTCGCTATACCGACTACGCTACCCGACCCACAGTTAAGTGGAGAGGCACATTCAAAATACATTATGCGCATTTTTCTTTCTATCATTTATGAATTCAGGGAGAGTAACAGAGTGAACGCACCAGAAGTATGACGCTCCGTTGACATTTCCCAAGTTGCGCTGTCTGTCACCATGTTTGCTGCACCACTGGTGGGTCAGCCGGCATACTGAATCCTTCGCATACCCACACCGCATACCTCTCCTACGTCAGCAGCTGAGACTGGCCACACTGCCTTGCTTGGACGGAGCCGTTTGCATGATAATTATTCAGTGTTGTACTAGTTACTGTCATTGTCTTCATTAAGATGAAATATGACACGATATGTCCGTGAGCAAGCCTTTTATCGGAACGGAAGCCAGAATACTAAAGGCAATTGACTGGAATGTTAGAAGGCACACAGGTGGGGTGGAATCTCCTTTCTCTTGCATGAATTTGGCGCGGATTACGTGAGGCAGATATTAAGGATAGGTGGCTCCTGGACATCGGACTGTGGAAAGTTCTGGGGCATCCATACTTGACAAAGCAGTAAACGTCGTAAACACAAGGGTTGCTTCTTCCAGAATTACTCATTATCTTACGGAAAGTTCTCATTTCGCGGCGAATTTACCAGTGCTGTTGTGTGTTCTCTCAAGAATGGGGGCCCTATTCAGAATATGGCCTTCTTAAATATGACAGAATGTAGGAAGAAATAGAAATTCCGCGAAACATACGTGGGAGGAACATACACTTATGCATTCCACCCGCCGGCCCACTCCTCACCGCGGGTGTGGTTGGCCAATAGGAGGCCACAGCATTACATCATTACCTGATCGGCTTTTGTTTATGTTCGGCCTTATTTGTAAGATTTGTGGTTTTTAAGGCGGTGTCTTTGAAGAATACTGTCTTTTGGGATGTGACGCCGTGTGGTTTCGTAGTAGTTTACAGCTGTTTGGAGGAACCTTCATGTGCAGGGTAGAGGAGTAAACACAGGAGGATACATCTTCATAGTTATTCTGATAGGGCTGTTGATGGCCATGGTCACCATCTGGACAGGAAGGAAATATCTTTTGTATGCCACAGTTTGGATCAACCCCCCAAAGCTGGCATGACACTTCTGTTGGGGCATTGTCTGCATTCTGTTCAGTCTATCCGGCGCCCGCCACTTCCTGTGTGCACTTGTTCAAACATTGTAACGATTTCCTTAATACAAGGATGCTGAAACTCAAGATGGGGACGCCAGATGGGACGTGAACTTCCAAAATAATACTACAGTCTTCTGAAATAATGCAGCGAAACTGGACTTTGATTCTTGTATATTTGATTAGCATACACACACCTTTCGTAGCTTACTGCTGGAGAATTTGAGGTATGTATGTTCAGTAAGATCCCTCCTAGGAAAGCCGAGATACCCCCGAAAAGACACTTTGTTCTCCAAGTAAAGTGCTCTGAATTATCGTCATAGAGCAAGAAAACTTACACACACTGTAGCGCATGGGCGGAAAGTGCGGTGGGTGAATTTGAGCTGTATTTCTCGAATGGAAGCCATGACAGAGACCAAAAAGATACCCTCTTCTGCAAGTATGTTGTCCTTCATTATTGCCCGATCGCAGCCAACCTTACATCGCTTGTAACGCATGCGTGGGAAATGTAATATATGGAGTTTAGGGAAAATCACTCTTATGGAAGCCCAGGTACAGAAGAAAGCGAGCTTTGTTCTCTCAGTAAAGTCCCTTCATCATTGACCGATCGCAGCCAAATGTACACCATATGTAGCGCATACGTGGAAAGTGCGAGGTATGAAGTTTGTCGAAAATCTCTCCAAGGAAACCCGAGATTTGGACGTAAAGGTACGTAGTTCTCTCCAGTAAATTGCCTTTCATTACCGACCGTTTTCAGCCAAACGTACATCGTTTGTAGCGTATTCGTGGGGAACTCGCTGTGTTTATTTTCAGTAAAGTCGCTCATATGGAAGGCGAAATACAGCTGAAAAGGCACTCTGTGCTCCTAGTAAAGTACCCTTCATTATAGACTGACAGTAGGAAACTTACACTTCCACAGGGAATGATTAAGCGTGGAAAATGCGAGATCCTCGAACGGAAGCCGAGATAGAGACGAACAGGTACAGCGTTCTGCAGGTTACGTGCACTTCATTCATTATTGACATTTCGGAACACAGTAGATATCATTTGTAGCGCGGCTTGGGAAGTGTGAGGTATGGAGTTTCAGGAAAATCACTCCTATGGAAACCCAGATAGAGACGAAAAGTTACTTTGTTCTGCTAGCAAACTGCCCTTCATTATTGATCGACTTTAACGAAACATGCACCACTAGTAGTGCATTAGTGGAGAGTTCAGGGTGTGTGATTGCTGTAAAATCCTTCCTATGGAAGCCGAGGTACAGCCGGAAAGGTACTCTGTTCTCCAAGGAAAGTGCTCCGCATTATTCACCGAGAGTGGGGTAACTTACCTACGGCATGTATAGAAAGCGCGAAATGTAAAGTTTCAGCCATATCCCTCGAAGGGAAGACGAGGTTCAGATGAAAACGTACCTTGTTTTCCAAGTAAAGTGCCATTCATTATAGACCAATCGCAACCAAACGTACATCCTTTGTAGCGCATTCCAGCAAAAGCCCAGATAATGATGGAAAGGAACGGGGTTCTTGGAGTAAAATGCGCATCATTAGTGAACAATCGCAACCGAACTTACATGGGGTGTAGTGCATGCGTGTATAGTGTAAGATATGACTTTTCAGGATAATCCCTTCAGGATAAGCCGAGATACAGGCGAAGAGGTACCTTTTTTTCAAGTAAAGTGCTCATCATTATTGACTGATAGCAAGAAAACTTACACTATCTGTAGCGCTTGCTCGGAAAGTGCGATTTGTGAGGTAGCAGCTATATCCGTTGAACGGAAGCCGAGATACAGACGAAAAGGTACTTTGCCCCCTGAGTGAGGTTCCCTTCCTTATTGACCGATCGCAACCAAACTGACGTCGTTTGCAAGCGCATGCGTGGTAAGTGCGACGAACGGAGTTCCGAGAAAGTCACAGATACAGACGAGGAGGTACAATGTTCTCCAAGTAAAGTACTCATTATTGACCGATCTCAACGATATTTACACGGTATGTGCTACTTTCTTGGAGATGGCGCCATGCTCGACGAGTAGCGTAGAAACACACGAGAGGTACTTCGCACTACAAGTATAGTTCCTTTCAGTGCTGACCGTACGCAACCGTACTTACATTATCTGCAGCGCATGCGCGGGAATTTATGAACTTAGAGGAAAATCGCGACTATACACATGTACGACACTGTTTGCGTTCCCTTCAGCGCCATCGGTTTCGTTATTATAGGTCTGTAATTACGGATAATTTATGTACAGACCGGGGCAGGCGGTAGCACAGTTGGATGAGGCAGTGCGCCACAAGCCGCAAGGTCGCGGGCTCGATACCCGATGGTGACAGTGGAATTCTTCATTGACAAAATCTTTTCGGTGACTCGGCCTCTAACAGAAATGAGTACCAGGAATATTTCCCGGCGGGTAAAGGCGGCCGGTGCGTATGGTTGACAAACATAGCAATTTCAAGTGCCGATTGTGTTGATATAGGAGGCCTCGACTTCCTGGAAACCCTCAGGGCCTGTCCACGCCTGCACAGGGATTGCGTTACCTTATACATACGGACCGCAGTATATCTTGGCCTCCTCTATAGGCATTCCATTGTTATTACACACACAGGACACACTTTACGTTCCCTTCAAACACCCTCAATTTTCGTTGCTATAGGCCTGTAATTAAGGGCAGTTCACATACAGACGACAGTACGTTTCGTCCCTGTCTTGTCTCTCGTTAAAGGCATCCGCATATAAGTACGCTGGAAGGACACTGTTTACGATCCGTTGAATGGGCTTAAATTTCGTTCCTATAGGCCTCTTAGTAAGGGCAGTTTACATAAAGACTACAGTACGTTCTACGGTCTATCGTCTCCCTCTTTATGTATTCCCATGTAAATAAAAATGTAGCGTACTGCTGACGTTCACACTTGAAACATTATCAGTTTCGTTGGTGGCCTGTAATTAAGGGCAGTTTAGATAAAGACGACAGTACGTTCTACGGTCTATCGTCTCCCTCTTTATGTATTCCCATGTAAATAAAAATGTAGCGTACTGCTGACGTTCACACTTGAAACGTTATCAGTTTCGTTGGTGGCCTGTAATTAAGGGCAGTTTAGATAAAGACGACAGTACGTTCTCCTCTCTATCTTGGCCCTCTGTAATAATATTCCCTTCCCAGGACAGCCTTTACGTTCCCTTCAAACATCATGGGTTTCCTTGCTATACGCCTGCAATTAAGGGCGGTTTACACATATCGCAGTACGTTCTCGTCTGTATCTTGTCTCGCACTAAAGGCACTCCCGTGTAAATACACACGTAGGACACTCCTTTCGAATGCCGTGAGTTTTGGTTGGTATAGGCCTCGTATTAAGGGCATTCGTCTCTATGTTGCCGCGCTGTAATTGCATTCCCTTTTAAATAAACATGTAGGACACCTTTTACGTTCCCTTCAGACGACACCATTAGTTTTGTTACTATAGACCCTAAATTAAGGGCAGTTTACAAAACGGCCACCGTACGTTCTCGAAGTGCAGTGTTTTTCATTTTTGATAGGACGCAATCTTACGTCCTTTGTGGCGCATGCGTGTAAATTTCGGGTTATGAAGTCTGAGGAAAATCTCTCCAGAGGAAATCATAGATAAGAGAGGGAAAGAAACTTAGTTCTCCCAGTATAGTTACCTTGAAGATTCATTGAACTCCACCCTAGCTACATCGTTTGTAGAGCATGCGTGGGAATTTCGATTTACGTAGTTTCAAGAAAATCACTCCTCTTGAAGTCTAGATGCAGACGAAAAGATACTTTATTCTTCAAATAATGTCCATTATTTTAGCGCATGCTTGGGAACAGCATGATGTGGAGTTTCAGGAAAATCACTCCTATAGAATGCCAGATACAGACGACAAGGTACTTTGTTCGCGAAGTTAAGTACCCTTCATTTTTGACCGTAACCAAACTTTAACATCGTTTGTAGCGCATGCGTGGACTGTGCAAACTATATAAAGTTACAGGAAAATGCGTTGAACATTAAATTTTGCTTGATTGAATTCAAGGCTTAAAAGATATTCGTATGAATGCTGAAATTTATTTTGTTTCTTTTTATATTAAGAATAATGCAGCTTCTTACGTAACTAAAGTCATTAGAGAAGAATTCTGGAATTTAAATAACAACAACATTCAGGATGAAATTCTCACACTGTTCAATCATTTTAAATGAAAATTGTTTTTCCTGTATTGGCTATGTGTAAATATAAACACACACACACACACACACTTACACTAGGGTCTAGCAATGGGAGCGTCATCCTGTAATATTTTCAGAAATGGTTTTACAATATAGTGATTTCAACTACATGTAACCTGTGTTTTCGTATTATTTCAGGTATGTCGATGATTGAGCCATAAAGAGTCTTTATAAACGAGACAAGCCATTCTTCTTTTCTGCGGCAGTCGTTTTCCTGGCCGCGCGCACGTGCTGCATCAGGTGCTAGTGACTGTGCGTTCGTTGTCAGTCAGGTACCTGAAGTAGCGCGCGGAGCGGCTCAGGGCTCACGTCATCATCCGTAAGTTGCGGGGAATGAGCCTCACACTGCGATGAGCGAGCTACCAGGCCTCTCACGTTGCCATCTCCGGGATTGGGCAACGCCACGACCTCGACAGCCCGTTCATTGCCAGTCAGGTACAAGAAGAAGCACGTGGAGGGGCCAAGGTTTCTTGTATCGCATCTGCAGCGCTTCGAGCTGTCGGCGACCAACGGGCAAGGCACCCCATATTCATTGTACTTCATCAGGTGCTCTGGTAGGATCGGTATCCCGGCACCTGTTGGAGTGCAATCGATAGGAGGGTGCTAGAATTTTTCGACTACGTTCCGAGTATCAACAGGCCAGTCCTGGTCCCACATGGCGTAGGAGGTACCCTGACGAAGGCATCCCCATTGTAGTCGAAACAGTACGCGTCACCTTGGGCCACCGCCCTCAGCTTGGCCACCCCTGACCGTAGTGGAAACAATCTAATCCCAGTCACGGTCCTGTGCCATCAGAATAACCTTGACGAAGGCACTCCCGACCGTAGTCGAAACACCTGTTGTAGGGGCAAAGGGGTAATTGTGGAGGCAGGCTAGCTGAATACAATCCCCGAATATGAGAAGATGACCGTCCAAGTGGTGAGAGTAATTGACCCGAAAATTAGGAAGAAGTATCAGGCGGATAGCAGATGGCAGGAGGTACAGTGGACAACTCTCGCCCGAGACTCTTACAGCTGTGCAGTTACATGCGCAGCCTTATCGCAGGTCACAAGAGGTCAGGAGATCGGAATGAATGAAGAAGAAGAATAACGCGCCTCGCGTTGGTTTGCGAAAGCGAGCTGTTTTTAATCCCACACTATGAAGTAAAGGAATTTAAATTGAAAAACTCCTGTTGCATTCATTGTGCAGTGTTCAGGTGAGTTACACAATTGGTGGTTCTGTGCAGGATATTTACATGTGTGCAAGAATAGTTCGAGAGTTTGCTAGTGAACTGTCAACTTCACACCTACGTGGTGTACAGATTTGTGCACACATGGCTTCAATGTCAAGTTTAGAAATTCTTGTCTCCCATTCTGCATCAAGGGAAGAGTTGATTGATGTAAATACAGAGTCTAGAATGGGAATCTGTTTCAGGTTCAATTTTTTCGTTTGTCTCAGCAGTGGAAGCAACACTTGCCAACGCGTCATAAAGTCAATGTGTGGCAGGGTCTGTATTTCAGCAGCAAGAAGCTCTTGTACAGACAGCAGTCAAGTGACTTTTACATTATGCTGAAGGTGAGGTGGCAGGCCGAGTTTCAGCGTTCCCACAGTAACAGGATGTGTCTGTCACCTCTTGCAATATCGCTTATGGACAAGTGTTCCTTCACATTGGTCTGCCAGGCAATAGACAGTGATAACAAGGGTGTTGAATTATACCGCGTGTCATTGGCAGACTACAATCATAAAGATAGGTAGAGCAAAGTAAACACAATTTGTGGATATTTTATTGCTATGGAGTTGTGTTTGACTTCGCTGTACCTATCTTTATGATTGTATGCAGCACAACAGGGATGGCTCACTTAAAAGGCAGACTACTAATACTACTTACCGAGTATAAATGAGAGCGTAACCGGGAGGTACAGGTTGACTTCAGCAAGCAGCCGCGTGTGGTTGGCCCCTTGATTCAGTAGAGTAGAAACAAAGGCTGCTACAGGAAGACAGCGGAGATACAGGAGCTAGTGGACTTAAGTTTACATGTTAAGTTTCGTTACTTATTGATCTGTAAAGTCGGAGTCGGTGTAAACAGAGCATACAACACAAGTTTGGAAGCTGTAATAAAATAAAGAATTAGAATTTAAATGACATTCCTTAGCAAATGGCACTGCCTACGCTGGGTTAGATCAGCCAGCGGGGGGATTTGGCTACAGGGAGATTTTCGTCAGGTACCAACGCTTCAGAGGAACTATCTTTAATGTAGAAGAGTGCACTGCGCTGATACCACTGTGAGAACCTTAAATCTCACACCCGGCGACGAGTTTGGTTTCTCGGCAGTGGGTGTCTGTATTTGACGTCTACTCTGAGACCCGCCCGCCCAAATAAGGAGCTGCAATGTGTAACGCACTGTACGCTGAAGTGCCGTTCTTTTGGGATTTGGGCCGCGTCACTGGGTGATTGGTGTCCGGCTTTTCGAGAAGGCGTAGTGGTCTCACCGTCTGGGGTCGAAATGCCCGATTTATAAGTTGATATGTTCTGAAACTAATACTATTTGGTTTGGGCCGGAGTTAACTGACAGCACAGCACATTGCTTGTTCTGACGTCACACATTTTCTTACCTTCACCCAATTACGGGTTGAACATGTAATGCAGACGGAGAAACAATAAATACATACAAAATTTGTTTACAAAAAACTTAATGTGTGCATACTACTTCAGCACGAGTGAACTTACACTTGTTCCTGTCCTAAGGGGTATGGAAGAGTGGTGGTTAGCTCCACGCCTTCTTAAGATCAGCATTAGATAGACAGGAGGCACCGGTGTCACACTTCACCCACTTTGCAAAGGGTACCGGGCGCTAAAGGAGGCTTCTGGGTCAATAATATTTATACAGAATTGAGAAATAATGATGTCAGTTACGTTAAACTAGCCGCAGTTCAGGTTACGTGGTAATTCTTTGTGACTGCCTGCCAGAACCGAAGTGTAAGTTCAACTGTGATGAAGATCCTATACGATGGATATTCTTCCTCTTCTTCCATTGGCACTACAGCCCACTGTGGGCTTTGGCCTGTCGAACAATGTCCTTCCATTTTTTCCTATCTGCCACCAACTCCATCTTCTCACTCCCAGCACTTGAAGATCTCTTTCCACTTCCTCTTTCCATATTTTCCTGGGTCTTCCCCTTCTTCTCGTCCCTTCCAGTTCTTGAGTGAAGATCTTTTTGGCATCCTATCCACCTCTGTTCTCTCTACGTGACCTAACCAGCTTATCCTTTGCCTTTTTATCCATTTTACTATATTTTCTCCTTTGCGCATCTCTTCTAGTTCTCGATTCGTCCGACTTTTCCATTCCCCGTTTTTTCATATTTAGGACCTTATATTCTTCTAAATATTTCCCTTTCAAAAATTAGCACAGCTTCGTCAACGTCTAGGCTTCCGCTCCATACGACACTGCCGGTCTTATTAGTGTCTTATATAATATAATTTTAGTAGCTCTGGATAAAAGTCGACTCCTGAAGGGACTCATAGCGGCAAAATAAGTTCTGTTGCAGGCCAAAATATGATGGATAGTAGTAATCCAATTTAGCCCCCGGACATCTGTAAATGACCCCGAATGACACTCCCCCATACGCCTGCATGGTATTCACAGGTACATCACTCGCCATTATGCGCCCGCTTGCCTTCCATCACCCACACATTTCAAACTAATATATAGGAGCTGCATGTACAGGGTTATTTCAAGTGAAAAGGTCAATGTTTTGGGAGTCGATAGTATCGGTCATTGTAAAAAAAAAAAAAAGTTCATATGAACACGCGTGTAATTGTGAATTGTTGCCGAGTTATAGCTGTTTGAATCTCCAGACCTAACTACATCAGAGTTCTGCCTGTGGGGGTTGGATGAAGAGCGAAGTTCGCAAAAGAAAGGATACACCATACGAACTGCTCGCTCGCATTTTGGATGCAGCTGCCCGCGAAATGAAACGTGAAGATCAGCTCAGACGAACGACACGCGATCTTCATACATGAGTTGTATAGAGCTCTGAGGCTGACAGGGTTTTGGAACATTTATTGTGAACTGTAACAAATTTGTCATTTAAACATTAAATTAAAATACAATTAACCCTAATTTGCATATCTTTATTACCACTCACAATGCACGCTTTTGTATTGTTGTATTCGAACAGCTGTTGCTCGGTACGCATACAGAATTAAGCAAGTGATTATATATGAACTTGTTTGATATTCATGTGTCCGTGCATCGTTAGTATGATTTTATAATTACAACCAACAAGATGCAACTATTTTTGATAATTTATTTCTAAAAGACCCTACATACGTGTATTTCGGGCGGTTCCTCCGTCCATCATCAGGAGCACATAACTGTACATTCAGCTTCAGGTATTGTCAACCAATACTGCTGCAGGCTGGTATCGTGGATGATACGGAACTGTCTTAAGTCAGTTCCATATCATCCACTGACTTAAGTCAGTTCCACCTCATCCACTGGTTTAAGTCAGTTCCATCTCATCCACGATACCAAGCCAGTTCCATCCCATCCACGATACCAAGCCAGTTCCATCCCATCCACGATACCAAGTCAGTTCCATCACATCCACGATACCAAGTCAGTTCCATCACATCCACAATACCAGCCTGCAACACTATCGGTTGACAATACAGCTGAATGTACAGGTTATGTGCTCCTGATGATGGGAGAAGGAACCGCCCGAAACATGTAGAGTCTTTTAGAAATAAATAATGAAAAATAGTTGCATCTTGTTGGGTGTAATTAAAAAATAGGAAAAAATGAACCTGTTTCTGGCATTGACCGATACTACTATCTCCTAAAATACTGGCCTGTCCTGAACAATCCTGTAAAATTCTGGGACAGCTGGGATCATTGTAGCTTACAAAGGACACACCAAGTCACTTCTAATCCTCAATATCGACTAAAGAAACAATCCTGTATAAATGATGAATCTTTGTTATAATGAACATCATTCTAACACCGCATACACAAACATTACAGGTGTTGTGAGATACACGACTGCAATGTGTAGTATTGATACGAACCATAACATTACACAGAAATACCTACATGTTTCCATACCAATGTTTGGTGATGCAATGTTAGGTTAGTAACAGAATTACATCTTTGTCACATACAATTTTAAACAAGACTGAGCAAAAGGCTGAAGATTTTACAAAGAACATTTGACGAAAGTGACAGTAACAACAACAACAACAACAACAATAATAATAATAACCATGACCTGAATGACATCAACGTGATTCTTCGGTGTCAGTACACTACCTGACACAAGCTGATCTCCCCATTCATTTGTACCACAATCCAACATGTTCATGTACAGTCACACTAAACAACACAGTAATATCAGCTCATATTCTTTGAAGCTAATTAAACACATCCTCTTACTGTACAACAATTTTACATAGTTTTATAACAAAACCGTCTCATACATTTCCTTACCTTCATAAACCTAATTTTACATTATACATATTGTTACATTGTTTACGTACAGTCACAAGCTTGATTAAAATACTTAGGGTAACACGGGGCAAAAGGGGGAAGGTAATATTTGCGTTTAAGGATATGAAAGTTAGCACAGATCACTGACATTGCACATGCTGTGTATTGTGCGACCCTTTAACTTCACATCAAATAAAACACGGGCGGAAAAAAAGGCAATGAAAGACAAACTTTGATCACTTTCGTAAAGGAAGGGACTGGGAAAACTATTTTCAAGAACTCAAGATTAAACATTTCAGAGAAGAAGTCTATTTCAGAATCTTAGAGAGACGCATTGACAGCCGACGTGGACGGTCTCGTCACCGTCGCTGTCGACACCCGCACATGATCTGGAGGCCCAATTGTGACATCTACAGCAGACGACCCAGCCTTCGATGGACTTCGAATAACAGTCTTGACAGTAAAGGCCCTAGGCGTCATCAACGCCATCTACCTCATCGCTGAAATATTTGGAAAGTCTCAATAGTTTTTCGCTTTTCTTCCATGCGTCCATCCAGTAGAAGTAGCGCTGATGTCTCCTTTTGAGGTCCTGAGAAGCGTGGGAACTTTCTGAACACGTACAGAATAAAGGCTTGTTATCCATCCAGTCTCATGAACTTCAGTCCATGCTCCAGGGGGTAGATTCAGTTGCTAAGCTTGCTGCATTCTTTTTGTGGGGAAAATAAGCACAGAAGTCAGAACAGCACATTACTCCTGTGACCTTTTCGTCTTTCTCTGCAGAAGTAAGAACAAGTGGACGACAGCCGTTCAATGCCAGAATTTTGGACTGACCCTTAGGGGTTAACTGTTATGTTACTTTCATCCACATTATAAATTCTGTCCGGCGTCAGACGGTGATCATCGAGTACACTTGTCAACAAACCGAAAATGTTTTGAGACCGCGACTCTATTGAAGCCCATTGCACGGGCGGCAGATGTATACTCTGGCTTTCTCAGATGTCTGGGTGTGTGTTGAGAAATCCGCAAAGCCAATCAACCCCCGCCATCTCATTGCTACTTCTGAATGGGTTCGAAAAGTCGTTTGTCTTGCAAAGCTCGTAAGCCAAACATCTTATTTCTCTTGTGGTGAAACCGAAGAGCCGTTTCTCTATACTTTTAGTATAGTTGACAAATTCTGCTTCTTGTTCAGAAGAACACATCGATATCTGCCCGTTTTGATACTGTGCTAGCGGGGTTAATTCTGTTCTCTATTACACGGCGCTCCATTGTCGTTTGTGGGAACCCAGTTGCTTAAGACGCTCTTAGATATCCCACTCAACAAGTAATGACAGCCTCAGCTACATTAGTCACACATTCAAGGGACCAACTTTGGCGGGTGTTAATTCTTTCCCGCTCCTGAATAATCTAATCAAAGCATAGCAGTATTGGGAGCAGAAAAGATATATGGGGCATAAAGGGTTACTAATGCATTATAGCAACCCCATCCAGCCCCGTTCATAGTCGTGTGAGGTTATGAAGCATAGTGTCCGAACAAACACATGTCTTCAACTAATATCAGAGCGTTCCTAAGTATACCATCTACTTCTAGGGTGACTTCCATTTCACAAAGCGATAGACAGTATCCTACCTTCAGTTTCTGGTCCTGAAGTTACAAGAATCGTAAAATTTTCTGCGTGACTGTAGTTTCACAACATGGCTGCCGCTAGTACCTGAGATGCATCGCGATGTACACAGTTCATGCAACTACCGCATGTTGACTGCACTTTCGACTGCCAGAAAGGTCGGTACCCCATTTTACGCCAGCACCCCGTTTGGCCCCGTGTTACGCTAACACAATGGAAACTTTTTTTATATATTCACGCAAGTCTTGTCTTTCCACACATTTTCGCATCACAGACTTGTAAGGTGCGTCAACGTTCCGTCAAGCAACAAGTTCACAGTGTCTTCACAGACAGTTGATTCTTACCTTCTTCACGAGACACTTCTACGGAATTCTCCGAGTATCAGGTGGGCCCAGTGGCAGCTGGTGCTACAAACGGGGTCCACTTCAAATAAGTCGGGTCAATTGCTTTGTACATCGGTCCTCTTCTTTTCATACGTTCGACATATTCGTCAATCACATCCTGAAAGATACAAGTGAAACGACACCACGGGATTAATTCTTCACCAACCATCCGCAAACGCAGCTTTATGTCAGTGACTTCAATATTTATACATCCCACCAAATGTTTTCATTCGAAGACATGTACGTACGTAGTTACCAAAGTTTCAAAGCTACTAGGATACTCGACCCTGAACACGAAAGCACTAAGATAATTCAAGACGTCGGTAACTTTATCAGTTCGACATGGGACAACATCCCAGAAGGCTTCAATCTTCAGCAATACTGATGTAAAAACGTGAAAATCTCACGTTTTATTCCTCGTGGAATGGTTGTAATGTAACCCCTGCAAAGAAAGTGTTCCCGGAGAGATCGGCACATGTCACGTGGAAGTGTGTAGCTTCGATTACATCGGAAAATAAACTTGTTTCATTACTATCCACAGACCATGAGATGATCCCTGCTAGGAACACGACAGATGCGCGTGCACAAAAATATCGTGGTGAATGACTAGTTGGTACTACCCACCCAGAAAGCATTCGCACAGTCCATTCGCTGAATACACACTACTGGAAATGCTTGATGTTTTTCACTCTCGGTGTACTAGTAGAAACAGCCTGTCGCTTCTAGCAATAGCAGTCCAGTAGTTCCACCTATAGCCAGCAATCCCCGCACCGCACCAGACCCCCCCCCCTGAATGATTTATTGCGCTTGTAATCTGCGCAATATGTTTCGGGCACTTACATGCCCATCATCAGGAGCTCGAGACTAAAATCGTGTTATTGCCGCATATGGTGTGTAATGCCTTCGTTGCTGGTGGTCGGCGGTCAGGCGCAGGGCAGCAGGCTATGCGTCCGGGATGAGGGAAGCTGCTCGAGCAGCTTCCCTCATCCCGGACTAACACAGGGTTAGAATAATGATTACTTGAAACAGTCCCATACGTAATGTTGGCCAAGTACAGAGAACTAAATTAGGTACTTTGTTTAAACATTTACCAAATCTGACCGTCAAATAACCCACGTTTTTTGTTTTGTTCGCTGAACACACGTGCCAGTAAATACAGCATGGTAAACACAAATAACAGAACGGTAACCAGACTGCGTTTTAACAGGTACAACATTTATACTTTATGACAAACTGTACAATAAAAGAAAAAAGTTTGGACCGAAGCAGGTCGAAACGTTTACTTCGTCTATAAAATATTACAAATGACATGTATTTTCTCCTCTTGCACTGTCAAACATCTAAATTCAAACTGTAGAATTATTTACAGTCAGACATGTTTGTACGTTCACAAGAATTCTGAGACTATGATACCGAATGGTTCCTTCCTTTGCTGATCTTACTAGACTGTCTGACATAATTCAAGTAATACACATTAAAATTCAGGCGTCACACATGCTTCATATACAGACTTTAAAATGTGTCTGTGAACAACAGAAACACCCCGACCCACAGCAGATCATGCTGTATGTTGAAGGTGCATTTGAATAACTAAGGCCGAACACCACACTTTATTCATTTTAGCAAACTGCACGGACTACAGTCCTTTCCATTAAGTTAATAAAAACTTGTCAGCTTTTCAAGATTCAGTTCTTCTAGGATCTGACGCTGTGTAGTTGAGTGTGAGCTCCCGACGTTTCGAAGAATCTCAGTATCTTCATATTCAGTGTGAAGGAGTCCAAATTTTGACGGCAATCATCCCACGCCTCTCACGATGATGACACTATGATCTGCTGATGCGCCGAGAACTACGCACCCAACAACAGCATCACACGCCATAGGACCTGAACCTTCAGCAACACCCGTGTGAGAACCTTACAGCTCGCTGTGTCAAGAAATCCC
>Ga0123355_10007470_pt1 | contig 16381 bp, 11 predicted proteins | sample TergutEmb28metaG_3_FD_89872 | JGI IMG/M metagenome (GOLD analysis project Ga0123355, IMG submission 89872) | Embiratermes neotenicus P1 segment gut microbial communities from Petit-Saut dam, French Guiana - Emb289 P1 | ecosystem: Host-associated > Arthropoda: Insects > Digestive system > Gut ...
GGATTGTTTTGTCTGCAGAGGAATCATCTCGCCTGTGAGTGTTTCTGAACATTAGTTTTTACAGGGAGGGGTTGTTAGCACCTCGCCCAACCCCCAAGCTGGAGGACCACCCCTCGTTGGCTGTCCGCGACTGCTTATTCAATTTATTCGCAGCTACCCTCCTTATCGGAGGCCGTTCTTCTATCCCCAACTTGAGGACGCGCCATGCCGTGGTGACAGGAACCCACCAACATAGAAACCAACGAACCACATTTTACATTAGTATTTCTTGTTACACCAAATTCACCTGAGTCAGATGATTCTGAAAATGTCTTTTTTTTTTTTTTTAACACGCATAGGAATAATTTTGGCTACAGGGTTTACCGCACCCATAGTTAAGAGGTTTTAAAATGTGAGAAGTCTGCGAATTACCGTAGTCTGATTATTAATAATAATGTAAATGTAAATTATTCCTTTTTGGGTAATTCCCCGGCGTCTGAGTTCTAATTGCCGACGTTTCGGAACTCACTATCGGTTCCATCTTCATAGGCAGGTGAATGAAGCCTATGAAGATGGAACCGATAGTGAGTTCCGAAACGTCGGCAGTTAGAACTCAGACGCCGGGGAATTACCCAAAAAGGAATAATTTACATTTAGAACACGGCGAAAGCTTAAGAACAATCATGTAAATGTTTGTCATCTCGGTCTCTTCACTTGCCTACTATGTAGGCATTTGTTTGTTCCTTTCAAATGTCTATGTCAGTGGCGAGCAACATTATTTAACCGGCGCCACCCAGATACGCGTCATTTGGCGAAATGCCATACAGGTTTTTTAAAACATAATATTAATACACGGAAAAAATCGAATTTTATTTATTTTGATTTTATTTATATTAGATTAACACGAACTGTATACCTTGTTCAGTCAGTAATCTTTAAGATTAGGAAAATTCTTGTTCGACCTTCTGTTTTCCGTTCTACATTTTATTTTGTTTGATCTGAAGTTCATTCGTTTAATAATTCCGACAAGTTCTAACATTTAATAGGTACGAATTTTATGGAATTTTTGCTGGAAAATCTTGCATGCCTGTTATGTTAGAAGTCACGTGTGGAAAACTGAGTATCGGCGCCCCTTATAGGTTGGCGCGCGTGTAGGCCGCACGCACACTTAACACGCGCGCGCGAACACCAGGCTCTGAGACTGGAATTTTGTGGTCAAGAGTTGTCTTACGCGATAGAGCTAGGTTGATGCTTGGGCCTGTTAACTTGATCACGAAAATCATGCTCTGAAATTTCGGTGTGGGAAAATAAATAATGCCCCAAGGTCTCGGTATTTCAAGCTAACCATCTCGGATTTTCATTTTTGAAATAAACATCTAAACATACGAAAAGGAAACTTTTTTTTTTTTTAAATAAACGTATTGTGGTAAGTGTTAAATATGGCGTCACTGGTTCCAAACTTAATTTTTTGTTTAATGGATGATTTGGTTAAGTGACGGTACAACCAGCAGTTACAGCAATTTTTATATTTGTGGGGTGTCTGTGTTTCCTTTCTGTGAGTGTAGTCTTGTCCGAAACTAAAGATGACGGCGCCTTTGAAGTTGAATTTCGGCCGGAAATGCGATATAATTTAGTTTTTGCTGTTTGATAACAAGTGTTTACGGTTTGTAATGTCAGCTACTCAGGCTGATGGAATGATGTACAAGAACGTCATCACACCGGTCTCGAATCCAGGTCTCATGAGTAGGATGTCCAGTCAGATGCTGTCCGCGGCAGCGATTTGTGACAGCACCCAATTCATAGACCGTTCTTTCGTCTGTGCCTGCAACTTAAGTAGTTGTTAAAGCACCGTGGTTACTGTATACACACACACACCACCCCCTTTAAGTAAGAAATCCGTAATTTCCTCAGTAAAGTGGGACTATAACGTGCGTATAACCTTGTAAACTCGCGTTGTTGGCAGTATGTTACAATTCGAACCGCGGGAAGTGGGAAATTACACAGATTTAGGTCAGTTATTTATTTCTTGGAAGTTCCCGTGTCCGACCCAAAATTCTGTGTGAATTTCTTATGTCACTCTCGAGTGCATGTGACATGGCAAAGTGCGCCGTCTCTTGTCGGTGTGTAGATGAAGTGCGCAGATAAGGGATGCGCGCGCTTGCCTTTCTTGTTGGTGCAAAACCCTGCTGACTAACGCGGAACCTTCTCCCGCGACTTTGGTACCGAATTATACAGTGTTTAAAGGATATTTACAAAATTTGATACAGTGGAAATCCGCTACAATTCTCCACTTTTCTGTTTTGGACCAAGCCGAGAGCAATAATGACCTATTTACACGAAGGTCTACACGCGTTTGTTTGCGTATCTCGAGCGTAACTCGCTTACGTATGTGCCTGTAGGAGTTAAATGTTTAGAACAAAGTGTGCAGAAAACTTTCTCACAGCTGAAGTCTTCTGAAATGTGGCGCGTTTCAGATTGACGCGGTGAACTTTTGGAGTTTCTGATTACTGAAGATGGAGGCAGTGAGCTGATTCGAAACATAGGTGATTGTACCAATTTACAAGGCGTCATGTCCCCGATGACTTTAGTCGTTACACGTGGTTTTCCAGGTTATTAGACAAGGGATGTTTATATGAAGTTCTGACTTGAGAACCTTGGATGATTTTAATCAAATTTCATATTGGAAGTAACCTATCTGTCTCTTGTGTTGTGCTGTTTGTAAGAGCACAAAAATCAGTGATGTGGCGTGAAACCACTTTTGTATGCAAGATCTCCGAACCAGACGACGTACTGGAAGAAGGCTTTAGCCAGCAGGTACTGTACGACACGATAATTGCCAGACCAGTGCAGTGGCCTCGGATTAAGTAAATAAGTATCAGTCAGGTGGTTTGTGATATAGAAAGAGCATATTTCGATTAGTTAATGTTGACTTTTTGATGTGCAGTCCCGACCCCATATACAGGGATGCTGATATGTCCTTAGCCCGACCTACTTCCCGATGTCGTAGGACGGAATCGATAGTGTCGTTGGAAGCTAATCTGCTCAGATCAAATAATATATGCTTGCTGCAGACTGTCATGAACCTTTAGAGGAATGAAAGGCAACTTACATGTTTAATTCTCATGTAAGAATTATCAGTTCGGTCTAAGGACTTATCAGCACCCCTGTACACACGCTGGCCTCTGAAATTGCCGCGTTTGTGTCTAGGGAATGGGCATCACGATCCAGCCCTACGTTCTGCTGCTGTGTTAACAATAGAGTTAAGGTTTGAAACTACCACTACCTATTATAACTGTATGCAGTCCATTTCGCTAGTATGGATAAAACCTCGTTTATCCCTGATAACACGTCTGAAAAAAGAAACAAAATAGGCCTAAACTTCAGCCAGGCCCTGAACACACAAATGCACTGAGAAAGAACTAGATATGGGGTGTTTGCGGCGTGCTAACCACAAGCAGTATATCATTAAGGGCAAGCGTAAGACGGAGCCTAGATGACCGCCGGTAGACTTGATGTCACCGAGCAGGAAGAATGGAACAGTGTATTGTAAATGGCAGTGCTCAAGACGAAGCTGAGCCGAAACCGGTCTGTTCGCTTGCCAGCTCTCTGGTCGCTGGTAGAATGGAGTCTTTCATTTTTTAAGCGCTTCAAGCGACCTGCTCGGAAGTCACGCATGCGCAGAACACCATAGTTGGATTTATTCGATGCAGTGATCAAGAGATATGTTATATTGGAACTGCGGTCAGAAATCGCATCCGAAATAAATACAAACATTAAGTGATTTTAATAAGGAATGTGAATAGTGTTTATGCTAGTCCCGGTAGCCGTGCGGTCTGATGCGAAGGTCTTGGCCGCCTGCATGCTGAATTCGCAGGTTGGAATCCTGCTTCGGACATGGATGTTTGTCCCTTGTCTTTACATGTTTTGTTGTCCCAGGCACAGGCCTTGCGACGAGCTGTTCACTTATCCAAGGAGTCCTGTAAAGTGTGTGTCAGAAATAAATGGGTGATGGAAAAGGCCTGGTCGTTGCAGTAACCGGCGTAAGCCTAAAAATCTTTTTCTTCATTTTTCTATGCATAGTTTTCGCAGCCATGCTAGCGGCCTCGATTGACTCAGCCGGAATGAGACGTCTGAAGCGGCGTCACTGTGCACACCCCACGGTTTCTGCTGGGCTACATTCCCGGCTCCCAGCGATCTGCTAGGCTACATTCTAGGGCCCGACTTGCGCCTACCCCAAGGAAGTAACCCTTTCGCGTGTGCCCCTTCTGCCGGGATTGTCATGTTGTCTGTATAATTCCCAACTTTTTTCCTATTTTGGTTTTTCCGAAGTGCCTGTTAGAAAAGCCCAAGATCTGGGGGCAGTAGTCCTGTGGCGGACTAGTTGATTCTTGTGCTCGGGCACTCCGTGTAAGTAGCAGTCACATGGGAATTGTCGTCACTTGTTTCTGTGGAAACAAATACGATGAAATTACATATGTAGGTTTTGCTGTTTTAGTCTCCGAAGTTTGTTTCGCTCCGAGCTTATGATAAAATGATACACAAAAGTAGATACAGCACTTTGTATAATCCATCATTCCTACCCGGATCCTTATGAGCTTATTATTATTTTTTTTTTTTTTTGCCCACAATTATCATTTCCGTTAGCCATGCAGCAGAGTACTGGTAATTGCGAGAAGTGCAATTCTCATCCTTGTTATAGGTCATTTGTTAGTTTTTTGCCAGTGGTGTTTTCAAGTGGAAGGCTAAGCGGGTCAGTCGTACGAGGGGGTGCTGATAAGTCCTTAGCTCGGCCTACTTCCCGATGTCGTAGGACGGAATCGATAGTGTCGGAAAGAGGGGTCTGTTCATGTGCCGAACTACTAGTCGTTTCTTGTTACAGAGGCTGAAAGGAAACATGTCAGGCGACGCGCGCGATTTCAACAACATGGAAACGCGAGCTATCTTCAATTTTTTTTTTCCTGCAATGCAAGGCGCCGAAGGAAATTCACGCCATTCTGACAGAAACATTAAGGGAACATGCGCCATCGTATGCCACCGTCAAAAACTGGGTGGCCCAGTTTAAACGTGGTGATTTTTCCACCTGTGATGCCCCTCGTCTTGGACGACCCAAAACAGTGTCCACCCCGGAGATAATTTATCAAATTCACGAGCTAATCTTGGAAGACCGCCGGATTTCGGCTAAATCAATAGCTGAGCAACTGGGCGGCATCTCACGTGGGCGGGTTGGGCCCATCATTCATGAAGATTTGGGCATGAGGAAGCTCTCCGCGAAGTGGGTCCCGAAATGCCTGAACGCGAATCAAAAACGCCAACGGTGCCAGTCGTCTGAGCAAATTTTGGAATTTTTTCGGCGCGATCCAAATGATTTCCTGTTGCGATTGGTGACCATGGACGAAACCTCATGCAGCGACAGAAATAACGGATTTGCGGACGAAGCAAAACAAATAGTCTGCCATAGCTACCTCATGTGCTTGAGCAGGCTCGCACGCCAGCTTCCCTAAGGTCTTCACCAGTCAGTAACTAAGAGACGACTTCCGTGTAACGTTTCGATGGGACGAGGTCGGTGGAGGAAAGGACATTGATTAGTTTTATAAGATTAATTTTTTTGAAATATTATTACGTTCCCCAGGGGTGTGTTTCATAACACAGGTATTTTCAGTACACGTCTCTTGTATTCATTTTAGTATATTAAAATAGGCCCATGTGCTCTGTAGCAGTCACAGTATTTACGTTTTACAGTATTTCTTCTCCTATATGCACCAATTTTTCAATTTTATTTTCCCTTTTTTACATAAAAATTTATTCAAATTGTCTAATTCTAATGTCGTAATGTTACTGATTTTCTGTAAGCATTTTTTTTATTTCTAGACATTTCTTTTTGAAAAATTGTTACTGTCCATCCTTTCATCTCGTAGCATTTCAGAAGTATGCGTGATTCATTCTTTTCCTCGTCACGTAAAGGACATCTTCCTCTTTCTTCTCCCTTCCTCAGACCCCTCATTTTTCACATTCCTAGTCTAAAACATGCTACTGCGTTTCTGTCATTCATCTCTTAACAAGATGTATATAATTCTGTTCCCCACTCCTCTTCCAATATACACATCAAGATTTTTTTCTCTCATCACTGTTTTAGCCTGTCTCTCTATGTCGTTACATCTTTTGACAATCACTTGACATGTTACTCTCATCCCATTCTGTTCCATTCTGCCAGATACATCCTAACTTCTCGTTATAAATTGGCTGTCCAGCTTCCTAGTTTCACATTTATTATCTGCCAATCATAGCAACATTTCAACAATTCTGCATGTTCTATCTGTAAGATCTTAAACCAGAATTTTGCTGTTCCAGAAAACATCCTCCCTCTTCTGCACTCCCCACAAAGTTCATATTCTGCTGCAACGTTTACTGTCCTTGGTGGTAACCTCAGGACTTTCTTACAAAATCTCCCCTGCATATTATCTATAATTTACCATCCCCCTTTAATTCCGTAATTCCCCGTTTTTCTATCATATAAATCATTTTTGACTCACAAATCACTTTATATATATATGTTCACATATTTGATATCCTAGTTAAATATTTATCAGTTGATTTCGTTATTCGAATACCGTTTGCTTGTACGTTTTATTTCTCTAATTTCACGCCCAGGTGCAATTTCATTTACTGCCTCTAGTTTTTGTCCGCTCAAATACCAACATTCCCTTGTTTTCAGTTTTCTTCCACTTTAAAATAACATAACTCTAGTATCGTCAAAATTACATGTTGTGTTCCATTTATTGCAAAATTTAGCCATCTGATCAATTACTTTATGTAAGCCATTTACTGTAAAGGATCCAGCTGCCAAATCATCTGTAAGGAATAAGTTGGGAATGGTCTCGCTACTATTGGTGCAAGCATACTTCATCACTAATACATTCGGTAATATTGTCTATAAATATGTGTAAAATATATGGACTTTTTCCTCCTCCTCCTCCTCCTCCAAACATGCATTAGACCATGTGGTCTGTTACGGTCTCGATCCATCTTCTTGCCGGACGTCCTATAGACCTTCTGGCCCTGGCGCTTATTGCAGAATTTATTTGGGCATCCTTCTTCTCTCCATTCGGTTGACATGGTCTCCTCAGTTCTCTCTTTGTTTTCCTATGTATTCTAACACTGGTTTTGTCTTACTCATAGTTCTATTTATACAACGATCATCGTGCATTTTTTTTATTTTATCCACCAGGCTCTCACTTACTGCTGCCACTTGATAATCTTCTCAGTACCCTGATCATTGTGGTAGAATTAACTTCGTGATTGGGAGGTCCCGAGTTATGATCTCCTTCGAGAACTGGCTATCTTGACAAGCAACGCGTGAGAACTGCGCTCTTCTAGGTTATTACGCAGCGATTTACTGACCGTTGAAGATGGGACCGATAGGTTGTATTGAAACGTCGGTAAGAAATTACAACTACTCGCTGCACAATAACCCAGAAGAGCCCATTTCTCATCTACTTTGCCGCGGAAGCCTGAAATCACACAAGCTGTATGTAGTTTTCCAGTTCCTCGAAAACCTGCCGGGACAGTACCACAAATTAGTTCATGACCACTTCGTATAAACTGAGTGTGATCATCACGTTGCGTTTTGTACGCAGAGATACCAATATATAGCCATCAAATACAAACAAGGATTGTGTTCTGGTATACGTGTAGTATAGCAGCCGGATTGTAATGCCGTTCGGAGGCTTCTTACCGTAAACTCTGTCCATCTTAAGGTTACTTTTGCTGTAATGCGGTAGTTGCGTTGTTGTGAGACCTCGTGTTATAGAAAATCGCGTAATAAAAGTAGGATCATACAAAAAATTCTTTCTGTCGTCCAACCTTATATTTTCGTACCTGTCGCTTGAAGTTGTGTAATGGCTAACACGCGTATGCGAAAGTTCTCGTTATGCAGCGCTGACATATTCATCAATCTCATCAGCCGCATAATAGCATAACTAACGTTACTTCATGTTTGACCCTTTAAAAGAACAGCGGTTAACTCTATGTACCGCGTAATGCTGCGTTAAAGAAACGGCACGTTTCCCACACATTGTATTTACATTTCAAAGTAAGCAGTAAACACCGACTATTTCCGTAAACAGCATTCAAGGTTTTTTTTTTTTTTAATGGACACAAAACATATCAAACTTACAGGTGCGTACGGGCTGCAGTGGGCTAAGAGATGTGAGGTGGGGCTGCAAATTGTTAAGCATAAGTAAGGAATTTCCACGATACCATCAATACCATCAATGAAATGATCTTCTTGTAAATCCATATCCAAATGTACAAGAAATCTAAATTAGATTATCTGGTCGGGTACTATTTACTTTTCTCACGTGCGGTCCTATTTTTCGCAGGCTTGGTCTCACTTATTTGTGTTAGCTTATCATGTCACATTTCAAATTTCACGTTGACGCCACTCCATTATTGATGACAAATGTTCGAGGCTCCTGTTTCGTTTCTTGAGTGAAAACAGTTGTTTACTTAAATATATGCTACCAAACGTCGCACATATTTGAGAAGCAAGTGGAAAAGTTTTTGGAATTCGGTATGTAGGCCAGTAGGTAGAAACACTGAGAATTACACCGTCACTAATTTTTTCTTTTATTACTGAGTCACGCTGAAGTCCCATTATTTCCATTTGCGCATCTTGTCTGTTTTATTAACGTGTACATTATATGGTACAGTGAACATGAAAAGTTCATTTCGCAGAGCAAAAAAGGTTGGAATGGATTTTCAGATTCGGTTCTTAGCAGTCTGGTATTTTCAGATTCGGTTCTTAGCAGTCTGGTATTTTCAGATTCGGTTGTTAGCAGTCTGGTATTTTCAGATTCGGTTGTTAGCAGTCTGGTATTTTCAGATTCGGTTGTTAGCAGTCTGGTATTTTCAGATTCGGTTCTTAGCAGTCTGGTATTTTCAGATTCGGTTGTTAGCAGTCTGGTATTTTCAGATTCGGTTGTTAGCAGTCTGGTATTTTCAGATTCGGTTCTTAGCAGTCTGGTATTTTCAGATTAGTAAGTGGACCCTAGATTTGATGCACGGAAATTAAAATATCTGCGTAATTTCAAACCGCACCAAAATTTTTGATTTCTATTTTTGTTTGCCGGATCCGACGTTTTGTATGGAGAACTTTTATATGGTCATGCAGTGATGTTCTGAAGTCCTCTCTTCCCTATCGATTCACATTTAACTCATTTGGGTGCTTTGTACGAAATGTGAACTAAAATGCCAAGGCTTGTTGCTATTTAATGTTTTTATGTTTTTTTGGGTAAATATTCGTATTTATTTTCAGTATCGAGAAGAGAAGAAGCAGACTCGATGATAGAATCTTCTTGCACGATTGAACGTAACGACTGACACAGCTCTTTAGAGTTTGCCTCAGTCTTATTATTTTGTCACGAAAGGCGCCTTGGTGACTTATACGATAAAAACTATAAATGCTGCTACCGATTTTAATTTAAATTTCCCTCAAGATTATTTTGTATCTATCAGAGCAGGAGGTGTGTCAGTTCAGTGCGCACAAGTTTGTTGGGTGGAGGTTCATGTGCTTATTAAGCTATCTGTCTTACAGAAAATGTCCGTGTCGTGGAATTAGTTCCGAAAATTCGTCAGATATAACAGAATTTGTATTACATCTGTGAATAAACACTGTAAGTGGATCAGTGTCTTTAACATCTGGGCTTACAGCCATTGCTGTCGAGTACGCCTGAAAATTTTCATTACTTGAGTCTTCGAATCATTTCCTGTGTACTTGATACGTTCATTCATTGTCCGTATTGATTATTGTTTCTTTTTTAGTTTTTGTAATTTTCCCATGCAGATGCTTAACCTTTTGGCGCCGGAATTATTTTTTTTTAACTTTTAGCACATCTGTATATAAAACGTGAATAAAACAGGAACCAAATATGTTAGAATTATGAAACAAACTGCATTTTGAAGAGGAAAAAACGGAGAATATATTCCATGTTTAAAATATTCAGTACCTGCATTTGTTGAATAAATATATAAAATGCAAAGTTTAGAGGTTAGCGGTGCTGTACGACCACTATAGTGGTCATTAGGCGTCAAAGGGTTAAACACTCGAAAAAAATTCCTTGTGTGAAATGGTTTGAGTTGGTTGTAGTTAAATTGGCCAGTATAAAACTTGTCGTAACTTATAATTCTCTTGATTTATTAATGGCATAAGAGACTTCTTGTTACTTTTTGAAGTATGATTTTAATTCGCACAATTTGTCAGTTCTGTATTTTTCTATAAACACAATACTTATGTTGTGGCGTGTTTTATTGTTACAGTTAACGTTATATTCTTCTCAAGCGCCGACCTTTTTTTTTTTCTTTTGACAAACCTGACACAGCGGTATTGCTTTGAAGTTGTTATAAGAAACATTTCCCATTTTTTGAAATGCTTGACCCCTCTCTTCTGTCTTGCGTTTTGTAACAGGTGACTTGGTTGTAAAATTGTTGGAATTATTATGAATCATGATTTTACTACAACCGCAGTGCATAGAAACCGATCATGAGCTAATTTTAGCGAATCTTATTGAATATGAAGTATCGATTATTCCTGTGAGCATAGACACATCCCAAAATTTTTAAGCCTAAAACTGCATGTTGCATTTCGCCTGTGCAATATTCACTCGTATTCCGGTATATTCATCTGCCGCAGAAACAACAGGAGTCACGCAGGCATCTCATTGTTGGATTACAAACGACCTCCGTGAAAGTACAAAAAATACCAAGTTTTGGTCAACATTCTGATAACCGGATTTACGATTCTATCCAGCCAAACAATTCTGTTTATTAATTGCAAGATTTTGGCCTTATTCCACACTCTGTACTTACAAGAGTAGCCAGGGAATTAGCGAGGTTAAATTAGATTTAGTTGGTGAACAGGACGTTAGGTGGGACAAAGGGGACACGGCATGAGGGAGAGAGAGAGAGTGTATATATATATATATAGATAGATACATGTACTGGGATTTTTTTGTATACCACAGAGTAGTATCAGCAATTAAGTAGTGGATTTTGTTACGGATAGGATGTCATATAGAGTTTTGATAGGTCTTGGTATAATATCATTGTTCTGAATGCGCATGCACCTACTGAGGAGAAAAGTGATGTTTCAAAAGACAGTATTTATGAGCAAGTTTTCAATCATTTTTCTAAGCACCATATGAAAATTCTGTTAGGAGATTTTAATGCACAGTTGGGGAGAAAGGATAATGTCAAACCGACAATTGGGAATGAGAGTCTGCATCAGGGTAGTAACGATAATAGTGTTAGAATAGTAAACTTGGCAAATCAAAAAAGACTAGTTAAGAGCACATCGTTTCCGCACTGAATATTCATCAATACTCCTTGACTTCCTGGACCGTTCTGATGGAAAGACTCATAACAGACTGATCAGAATTTGATAGATAGGAGATGACATTTGATTGTACTAGATATACCACTTTTGAGGGGAGCTGACTGCGATACAGTGAGGGAAAGATTGGCAACAAGTAAGGATTTAATCTCAGGAAACTAAGTGAGCTGGAGATTATGAAACAGTACCATATTAAGATCTCAAAGTGGTTTACAGCTTTGGAGAACTTACATGATAGCGAGGACATACGTAGGGTTGGGAAAACGTCAAAGAGAATACGAAAACCTAATCTAAGGAGAGTCTAGGTCTGTATGAATTGAGACAGCATAAACCATGGTTTAATGAAGAATGATTACTTTTTTAGATCAAAGGAAGCAGTTTAAAATGCAGTGGTTACAGGATCCTATCCAAAGCAATGTACATAATCTAAACAATGTAAGACGTGTGAAACTAGTAGACATTTCAGGAACAGAAAGGAGGAATATCTGAAAGTTAAAAGTGATGACCTTGAAACTACCAGTGAGATAAAAAATGTTAAGAGACATGTATAGGGGAAAAATGACTTACGAAGCGTTACCAGCCTATAATATACTACATGATGAGAAGGGTGATTTGGCTACAGACTGTCACAGTATTTTGGCTAGGTGGAGAAACCATTTCTCTCAGCTGTTGAATGTACATGGGGTTAATGATGTTGGGCATACAGAAATACATACAGCAGAGCCACTAGTGCCTGAGCCCAGGACCGTTGAGTTTGAGATGGCTATTGAAAAGCTAAAGAGACACAAATCACCAGGAACTGATCAAATCCCAGCAGAACTGATTACAGCAATGGGGTAGAGCAATTCGCTATGAGATACATAAACTTATTAATTCCATTTGGTATAAGGAATTGCCTAGGGGGTATGAGTCGATCGTCTTACCTATTGATAAGAAAGGTGCTAAAATGGATTATAGTGAGAGGCATATCACTTTTGTCTACTGCTTACAAAATTCTATCCAACATCCTGCTGTCAAGATGAACTCCACATGCAGAGGAAATAATTGGAGATCATCAGTGTCGATTTCAACGCAACAAGTCAGGTACTGATCGTATATTCTGCATTCGTCATATACTTGAGAAAAAGTGGTAATAAAAATGAAGCAGTACCTCAAGTAAGACTTCAAGAGAGTTTATGTTTCAGTTAGGTTGGAGATATTGTATACTATTTTCATTGAGTTTGGTATCCCCATGACACTGGTAATACTTATAAAAATGTGTATGATTGAATCCTCTAGCAGCGTCCTGGTAGGCAAACATTTTTCTGACATGTTTCCTATTAAGAATGGGTTGGCATAAGGAGATCCATTATTGCCATTGCTTTTCGTCTTTTCTTTAGAATATGCCATTAGGTGGGTTCAGGTACCAGGGTGTCTTGAAATTAAATGTTACACATCAGCGTCTGGTTTATGCTGATGATGTTAATGTATTGGGTGGAAGCGTACGTACTATAAAGATAAACACAGAAGCTCTTATAGTTATTAGTAAGGAGAATGGACTAGAAGAAAATGCTAATAAAACTAACTACATGGTAATGTCTCGAGACTAGAACGCGGCACGAAGTTACAGAATAAAGTTTGATAGTTGTTCCTTAGAAACGGTCGAACAGTTGAAATATTTGGGAACGAATCGAATTTCTATTCAGGAAGAAATTAAGAGCAGATTGAAGGCAGGAAATGCTTGCTATTTTCGGTGCGGAATTTTTTATCTTCCATTTTGCTATCTTAAGATATAAATATTAAGATATACAGAAATATAATTTTGCCTGTTTTTTGTATGGGTGTGAAAGCTGGTCGCTTACATTGAGGGAGGAACGTAGGCTGAGGGTGTTTGAAAATAGGATGCTGAGGAGAATATTTGGGCCTACGAGGAAAAATGAAACATGGGAGTGGAGAAAACTGCATAATGAATAGCTAACTGATCTGCAATCTTCATCAAATATTATTGAGGTGATGTAATCAAGAAGAATCAGATGGGCGGGGTGTGTAAGAGGTATATACAGGGTTTTTGGGGGGCAAACCCGAGGGAAGGAGACCACTTGGAAGACCCAGTTGTAGAATGGAGTCTAGTATTGAGATGAATATTCAGGAAGTGGAATGTGGGGCATTGACTGGATTGATCGGGGTCTGAATAAGGATATGTGACAGGCTTTTGTAAACGTGGTAATGAACTTTCGGTTTCCTTAAAATGCGGGCAATTTCTTGACTGGCTCTGAACCGTTTCGCTTGTCAAGAAAGATTCTGCTGCATGGCGTAAATAAGTAGTTTCACCCTTTGTATAGGAAAGTTTTAGAGGTTGTCATTGTGACGTGCCTGCTGTAAGTTTACTGCGAGGTGTGAACCAAGCATTTTTATGTATTATTTAGATAAACTTCAGGCCGCCAAATGCGTCGGCCTGGTTCCGATCCGGGGCGTGTGGATGTGAGATTTCTGGTGGACAAATTGGCACATCGACAGGTTTTTCTCGACGTGGTTTGTTTTACCCCGTCAGTATTATTCCGCCAGCGCACCGCACTCGCTTTCATCTTGATACAGTACTACTCTTATCAGAAAGATAAAGAGAAACGCGCGAAGTCTTGGTAACCTGCAAGAAAGCAACACTCGTCCGGAAATCGGGGAAGATTTTGTAGAAAGTCCTTTGAATCTCAGGTTTTAAGGAGCTAGTATTGGGGTTTGTTGAAAGTTTCATTTTGTGGCAGTTCGTGAAGCGCCAAGTAAGTTTTGGTTTGAACCGACACCTTGTATGATGAAACGTGCGGCCGGAATAACTTTCACATTATGCGTCCATTTATCACAAGACAAACACGTTGAAGCGAGTGGATCGCAGCAACTGGTTGTCTAAAAAATCTGAGCCTTCTTGTTTTAGTTTTTTATCATGTCCGATAAAGGTAAGAAGATGGATTATGTAAGTGGTTTGTGTTTATGCAAATGTTACGATTCCACTGCACTCTGGCGGGTGAAACTGAACTCGAGGTCAGACCCCCTTATCGAGTAGCACTTAGGTCAGCTGCAGTGGAAACCTTTCAGGGGATGTTACCATAGCAACGAGAGGTGATGTGTGGTAGAGTATTGCAGGGAACCTTAGTGACGAGTTACATCTGATGGTGTAATACGATGTACGATACCGTCTTTCAGGTTTTAATGTCATGTAATCCGACAGATAGATACAACGCTTAATACAGGTTCATCCTCAGTTTATTTGGCCCATAGCCTTCCAAGACTGTTTGCATGGCGACTAGCAGCGCAGTGGTCGCCGCTATACCATTTGGACGTAAGTGGGGTTTCAGCGTATTACAGTTCGTCATAGGTTTTTGTTTTATAGAGTGAAAGAATGTATTGGGAAGTTTTTATTTCAAAGTATTGCAGTTAACATTAGGTTTTAACCCACCATATTGAAACAAGGTGCTGGTAGTGGTTTTCATTGGTTTGTATGTGCACATCACACGGAACACACTTTCTTCATTGCACATCGATCTGCTAATGAAACTGAAGACACCATACACTGAATTTTTTTTTTAATGCTGCTGTGTTCTATCCTATAACTTGCCCACAAGTAAAACATCAGTCACACGATTTTAGATTGGGTGATCATGGAAGCCACAATCAAACACTTGCCAAACAACGCATAAGAGCCTTTGTAGTGTCTTAAAAAATATGGGTTCTGCTGAATGGCACAAGTGATTGAAGAATGATGTCAGTATACAACATGGCGATGTGAATTTATGGTTACCAAAAAAAAAAAAAAAATAGACACCGCAATCCAAGCTGTACCCAGAGCACTGAAGTCACTATTCTTTAACGTCACATTAAGAAATTTTATGTGTTAATATGGGATTGCCTGCGGAACAGGAACTGCTAAGCGGAACAAGTGTGGGATCTGTTTCTCCGTTATGCAGCTCTTCAAGGTAAAGGTTCGCAAAATTCTCCATTGCTTCACTTCCGTGTCCTAGAATCCATGTGCCGGTTTTGTGTTGCATTTCGTGCTGATTGTGTAGACACAGTTGTTTGCTCTGCATGTCGATCTGTCTATTTGAGCTCTCCCAGTACAGCACCCAATATCATCTTGGTTTTCCTCAGTACGTGCCTTTGCGTGTGGGGGTTCCCCCCCCCTGTCTAGAATTTAAGCTGTTGCTTGAAACCTTTTCATGCCTTTCAAAATTGTACTCTTGTTTGTAACAGGCGCACCAGGAAACTTTCCTATGAATTTACGAAACACGTTTTGTAGGATCGGTGTTCGCCAACATGTAACACTGAACAATAATCTTATTGACCTTTAATTTTAAAAGTGATATTCATGTGTATTCTTGGAGGTTGCCGTCCAAATATCATGGAAACTTTTATTATCGTGTCATTCTCCCATATAAAATCAGTGATCAACAGGACACAGCGAGGAGCATTAAAATGATCAGAAATAAGCATATACTTAACAATACGAAAACAGTAATATGAGGATTTCACTGCGTGATTCTGGAGGGCCAGGTGTTATGGGCTGTGCCTTGTGGCTGGGCGATTCCGACGTTCCGAAGAAACGTACATCATCTGCAGGGTTATGAGTGAATTGGTGAACTCGTTACTCTGAAGTTGAAGGCCGTATATTCCTTCGAAACGTCGGGAGGCAGTTACCCATCCCCTCGGCACAACGAGCCTGAAGACATGGTTTCTCGATACGAAAGTAGGTTTGTAACTAATGACGTTCTTGGGCCCTGTGTCATTTCCAGTGGGTAATGCGCCAAGCTTCCCGCGTTATCCGAGCCAAATCTTTGGCTGTTGTCTCTCCTCTCTCTCTTCTGTTGTACTAGCGAGCAGACGCCTGGTTGTGCTGTACGCTTGGGAGGAGAGAGAGGGAGTTTAAATGGTCGCCTCTTCGCTCTGTCTCTCTATCTTTCTCACTCACTCACTCACTCACTCACTCACTCACTCACTCACTCACTCACTCACTCACTCACTCACTCACTCACTCACTCACTCACTCACTCA
>Ga0123355_10007472_pt1 | contig 16380 bp, 7 predicted proteins | sample TergutEmb28metaG_3_FD_89872 | JGI IMG/M metagenome (GOLD analysis project Ga0123355, IMG submission 89872) | Embiratermes neotenicus P1 segment gut microbial communities from Petit-Saut dam, French Guiana - Emb289 P1 | ecosystem: Host-associated > Arthropoda: Insects > Digestive system > Gut ...
TCACATCATCGGGACAACGTAACCGCGCCTCATGGGCGTCCCAACCTGAGAAGTCGGTTACACTTCTGCCATGCCCAGAAGGGAAGACCACGAAGTCCGTCAAGGACATGTGGGGCATTGGATTAAAAAAAATAGTGGAAAGTAAAGACCGTCAACATTAGCATCGAAATGTAACATGAAAAGGAAATGAGGCAAGAAATATAAATATCTTGAGGACAGAAATATGTGTATTATAATTGACTAGATGTTTAAATTCGTACTTAAGAGCGCAAAGAAGAAATCTGTGGTTGTGAGAAACTAATTTTGAAAGAACAGCATAATTTAATGACGTATAATTATTTTAAATGCATAGTTGATTAAATAGTGACATCATCCATAGGAAGCTTGTGTATTTAGGACTTAAAACAGGAGATAATAGAAGTGGCAAAACTGAATGTTACGTCCGTTAGGAAAGAGTGTAGAAAAAATGTTGAAAGTAATTGTTCATAGAGTATGAAAGACACATTAACATGTTTTGAGTCTAAGGACAACAAAGAGCTCTCTCCCTGACGACAGAAAAATAGGAAGTCTTTCTCTAATGGAGTCCGCGGCTTCACGACAAAAACATATTGTCAGATCTAAGAAAAATCTACAGTGAGTTGTGTTCAATTAACATGAGGGCTGTGTAGAGTCGTGTGGATAAGGACGGCAATGAAAGAGAGGAAAACAGGTGGCTTCGACGCCATTCTGTTCATTTTCATTATGTTTGTGTAGCTTTGTACAATTTTTTTTAGGAAGTGCTTATTATCTTTCCCAACATAAAAATAGTCCCTATTCTAATGCGAGCTGTGAAGTTTACAGAAGAAGAATAATCTAAATAAACTGATGTGTCCAGATCTGAGGTTGTGACAGATACCAAGTTTTGCGGAATAGGATGCCGTGTTGATTGGTACGTTGTTGCCGTAGTCCTTACATGCTTGTTGCCTCCATCTTCAGGGTCCAAAGAAAGTCCAAGAGGAATGGACTGTAAATATTAATCAATAGACACGCCGCCATCTTCAAGGTGCACTGACTTCTAAAACCGACACCTGTTATACATTTTATGAGATTTTCATCTATCAATAATTACGATAATGGGAAGCATTCTGTGTGCTAAGAAATAGAAACGTTTTCTCCTACAATAAAATGTCTGCAGAGCCTGGTCATGTGTCTAAGCAATGTCTCTGTAATATACTTTACTTCCGGTCCTGCTTTTCAAAAATTCTATTTGTTTTCTGTAGATTTGTTGTCTCCGTTTCATCCTTTTCCCTTTGAGTTGATGTTCTTAATGCTCTGTACAATTAACTGGGTATCTTAGTAGTAAAATTTAAAATTCTGTTTCCTGCCTTGCAGAAACTAGACATGCACCTTTCACAAAGGTTAGTTGGAAAACTGATTAAGAAACTGGTAACTGTTCGTTCAGAAAAGTATATCGTACACATAAATTCACTTTGTGAATAATTTCTGTTGTTACATAATGACAAAACACATGGTGCACATAGCTGCCACTATATTAAAAAAAAATTAATTTCCCTACTACACGTGCGTTCTTATTTCTTCTTTTATGTATCTTTCTCTATCCTGCGACAGTCGGCAACAATGTAATTCTGTCTGTTTGTGCTCGCAATTTGTCAATGTCTAACTCTCACAGCTACGCAGTAACGCCACCACACCCATCAAACATAAAAGCTAATTCACGGCCTGCTCATCTTGTTAAGTTTACCCAATTGTGACACATCGTTCCTCTTCTTTTTTACGTCATATCAGAAGGCTACAATATTATTTTGGGCATGAAGATGCTAATTATCCGACCGAACACAACATATAGATCTAGTACAATAGTCTTTTAATGTACATTACAAAGTTTCGGTTGTCCAGATCAGCCACCATCTGTGAGATGTCGGATACACATAAATAAATATAAAGGGGACAGGCTTCTCCCTTTATATTTACATTAAATGTGCTGTAGTTTATAATAACATATTATTGTACTATATCGACATCCATATACTGTCGGATAATTAGCACCTTATTGAGAAATGCAAGATGAAAGTCGCCTAGTATCATTCCAGTGGAGGCACAAAAGAGAAGTGTGTATTGCTGTACTCATGATTACGTAGGCGCTAAATAGGGCTGGGTGGTCAGAACCATAGGGAAAGTCCCTGTAACTACAATGTTTCTAAACAAAAGTTATTATGACTATGGTCTTGATAAGTTTAGACCGCTTTGAGAAAATGTCTACTAATACGACTGTGAAGTGTGCATTAAGTAAGAACTACATAAACACACACCTACAAACACTTTTTTTAGTGTATTTAATAAATGTGATGGGTGGCGTTTACTGTGGTTGCGTTTGCTTGCCCTAATCTGAGAACGTGCACATATCCACTAACAGCGGATAATTGAGTGTGAATGTATTGTGCTGCTACTTTTACACTTCGGAATGTAGATCAGAATTAGCTTGAAAGTTTTGAAGTATGGCGATGGAGAAGGATGAAGACTGTGAGTTGGCCCGAAATGTAAAACCTGAGAAAGTGAGAAAGGCTCAAGGAGAAAGCAGTATCCTGCATACAATAAAAAGAAGGAATGTTAACTGGATAGGTCACAACTTGCGTAGACACTACCTTCTAAAAAAATTGTTGAAGGAAAGATAGATGGAAGAATTGACTGGAAGACGAGGAAGAAGACATAGGCAGCGATCGGGTGACGTTAAGGAAATAAGAAGTTACTTAACTTGAAAGAAGAAGAACTAGCTCGCAGTCGGTGGGGAACTCTTATGGAAGAGACTATACACCTCTCGTACAACAGACTGCGTGATTGTGTTGTTGTTGTTTGTTGTTGTCGTCGTCGTCGTCGTTGTTGCTGTTGCTGCTGTTGTTGTTGTTGTTGTTGGTGGTGGTGGTGGTGGTAGTGGTGGTGGTGGCGGTAAAGGCGACGATGAGGGTGATGCTGTAACATTAGTTTACTATAAATAAACAATTCGTTGCATGCAGTTACACTCATGGTCATATATATTTCACGTGGATTCTTCTGTGATGCGTCTTGTCTGTCTTGTAATAGTAAGGAGACGTTCATGTTAGCCGTACATGCGTCTATTTAGGAATGTTTACTTGAAAATGTCCGTTCTCGGTATCTGTGTGATAGCAAAGGAAGTCTGTTTTCACGGATAGAGAGTACAGAACTAGTAATACAGCGAACTCTCCTGCAGATTCTACATTACGCGTACATTTCCATTATCACATACTTATTTGATTTTTGTTTTTATCTCTTTCTTTGATCCCCAACAAAATTTTAATTTAAAACTAATATCAGATGTAGAAGGTAGCGTCTTAGTATTACTTTATTGATTTTGGTTTTATAACATGACATGACATTTCTTCCCTTCTTTGAATATATAGTATAACACAAAACTATAATTTGTACTTAATATGAATTGTTTTTAATTAAAAACGGAAAAATTAAATCTTTTCAGTTCGTATTAATTTATTCATTAAGAGGTGTGAATAAAAGAAATATTTTTATTGTGTCCTACGCAGTCTAAATCTTGTCCAGACTATATAGAAACCGTATTCCTCTTGGGCGAATTATGGTAAATATTCAAAACATTCATTCCCCATGTTAGTAAAATATTCTGTGGGAATTTGGAAAGGATACTAAGTCATATTATCCTATGTCTTCATTCTTTGGTGGTCAAAAAGGCGTATCCGGCTGTTCTTCTGAAAACTTTCATCTCGATTGATGTCCAATATGAGGGTCTTTATTCAAAGAAAGTAACTAAATGTATTGGGCATTATTGAATCAACATCGACAAAAGGCCTTACATTTCGAAAAGACTTTTACCAAATTCAGGAAACAGAATTATCAAAACACTGGAAGGCTTATTTTAAAGTGTGAAACTTTTCGAACGCAAAGAAAACTGAGATTTGAGTTCGCAGAAGCAAACAACGTTGAAGATTCTTTTGACAGAACGGCCAGGTATTGGGAATTCTTTGGCTGTAATACGTCTTTTAAAACAGCTAATTTTTTCTTGAGAAGTCCGCAGTCAGGTAAACCTAGGATTCAACAGGGTTCAAGCTAAAATTTATTTGAAACCTGACCGTCACCGACTTTACTAAAAATAACAATTTCCCTCCAAAACAGTTGTTAGTGTGAATCGAAGTGTTCTCTAAGCGGTCCTGGACCAGGTTTCTAATCTAACTACCGAGGGAAAGAAAGTTGTTTGAAAAGTATTATCTGGGGAAAGAAGTGAAACATTAATTTTATTTCTGCTTGAGTGAGAGTGGTTTCTACAATATTTTTGTCGTTGTGTTTGATCGCAAGAGGGTGAGAGAGGAGCTTACAACTACATATCCCTTTGATACGTTTGCTGTTATGCTCCGACTGGGAGTACATTACTGCTACTCTGTTAGAAGAATGGGTTTGTAACTTTCAAGTGAAAGCGAGGTCTGGTTACGATAATCAAGTGTTGTTTCTGTTGGACAAGCATTCCGCCCATGTAAGACTAGAAGCCATAAAATTCTGCCTCGAAAATAGCATTCCCGTGATAGAAGTTCCGTTCTCTACTGCCTATAATATGTGGCGCAGTTTGTTGAGGCACTGCGCTACAAGCCGGAAGGTCGCGGGTTCGATTCTCGATGTCATTGGAATTTTTCACTAACATAATCCTTCCGGTCGCACTATGACCCTGGGGCCGATTCAGCCTCTAACAGAAATGAGTACCAGGAATATTTTCTGGAGGTAAAGGCGGCCGGTGGGTAGGGAGGACAAACATACCACCTTCATGTGTCGATTGTCTTGATGTCTGGGAGCCTCAGCCTCCTGGAAACTTCAGGGCCTGTTCAGGCCTGTAATGGGATTTCTTTACTTTTACCTTTACGTTTACTGCCTATAATATTCTGAAATTTAACAGGTATTCTTATAAGTCTGACAAGAGTTTTGTGCTGATTTCTGCTGTACATTGATGATGACACACCCTGGAAGAAACATTATGCAGTGTCTGTTTTATGTTATTATCGAAAGGTTTACGCACAAACGAAGCAAAAAATGGATGTTTGCATCAAATGGCATATGGTCTGTTAACGCGGGCATTTCGCAGGCGAGGATGTTCTCCCGTGTAGCGTCACAGACGGAGTAGGAACACAAAAGTATTTTGAGGCCAGCCAAGAAATCGCGTCCGAGACGAGCGTCCGCTCAGTAGAGTGGTGGTCAACTTTAGTTTCCGCTTAAAATCTCCGGTGACTTCACAGATTTCAGCGTGCCAGTTGGCTCAAGTGCAGAAAAAAATTGTGGATCCACCAAAAAATTTCCTTCCTCTTCATACAAGAAATGAGCGAATGCAACTAAATTAGTGAGGTAAATCATCCTAAATGTTAAATCGTTCCACGAATAGAAACTGATGTTTTATTGGACAGAACATTGAAAGCGAAAGAAGGAGCTGAAGGAAGAGGGCATCAAGAAACAACTGTACATATAAACACCACAAGTAATAGCTGAGAGGAGGCCAAACATTAACCCTTTGACGCCTAACGACTCCTATAGTGGTCGTACCGCACCGCTAACCTCTAAACGTTGCATTTTATATACATTTATTCAACGAATACAGGTACTGAATATTTTAAACATGGTATATGTATACACTGTCCGTTTTTTCTCTTCAAAATGCAGTTTGTTTCATAATTCTAATGTATTTGTTTCCTGTTTTATTCACATTTTATATACAGAGTGTGCTAAAATTAAAAAAAATAATAATTCCAGCGCCAAAAAGTTAAAAAGAAACAAGAAGACGCGACTGTTAAAAAATTTGGCACAATCCGCGATAAGAAGACAGGATTTTGTGAGTCGTTGGAAATACGGTTTTATGGAGACCACTGTGGCTGTACAGTACCACAGTGCGCGTGTGCGATTCTCTGCAATTTTTTTTAATGTGGCATAATTTTGTGGGTTATTTTTAAATAATTCTTTCATATAATTTCTTTTAAACATTCTTCTAGCAAATTTAAATTAAGTTCCTTCAAATCTGCAGTACAACACTTTTGTATTTTCGCCAGACAAACCCCCCACCCGCACACTATTAGGAGTTTTGTCCCACTAACGGGCTCAGTATAATTTTAGCAGATTCAGAGATAACTTAATACGTGACATAAACTCAAATTTTCATTAAGCGGTTGGCGTGGACAATGTGGTCTAAAGACATACGGATTTCAATTTGATTTAACTATGTGTACTGTGTAGAAAGAACCTGTAAGTGCTTGACTTTGCTTCCTTTTACTGTATTTGAAAATGGAACATAAAGGTTTTCCTTTTAATTTGATGGCAGTAAGTAACTCTTAAATCTGGAAAATGTCGCACCATTGTCAACGTAAGACACACCCAATTAGAAACAGGGTCAGACGGACAGACAGGCAGTAAAATACTTCCTTATTGTACACGACGGCTCGGCAACCTTATTTATTTTCCTGCGCCGCACGAACTTCCATAGCTACTTCCGTGTGCCGCCTTGACTGTATACCCATAGAGAGTGCCGAGGGGGTGGGGTGAATGTGGGTTGGATTTCCCTCAGGACTTACAGTATCAAATTAGGTACCGGCGCTGTAAATTCATGAACCACCGCACCCTACGTCGTCTGAACCAAGATTTAAAATGCTCGGCGAAGTAGAAGGAACGTCTCTTGAATTTGTGCCAGTTATAACACGAATTTATTAAGTCTGCATGATCAAAAATAAAAAAAAAGTCACTTGATGCTATTGCTCGATTACTGGAAGTACGTTTCCTTAGAATCAGTGTAGGAAATGCTCTAAAGGCTGCTTTTAGTGAGACTTGTAAGGTAAGTGTTTATAAAACGTTTTTGATTACGGGATTACTTTTCACAAATATACAATCATTTATCCCGTAGTACGAATATATTAGGTAGTGTTCCCGTTACAGGCCCGGTTTGGCCTAGAGGGTGGGTAGAAGTATAGCTCTACTCTCCCATTACTGCGGCACTAGAAGGGGGTGAGTGGTCAGCAGCACGCCCTAGCCGCACTTTACCCCAGGAAAGACCAGGTACCCATTGTACAGGAGGCTGTTTGGGCCCCAGGACCGGTCTGGACAGGGGGAAAATCTGGTCCCATCGGGATTGAATCCCGGACTGTCCAGCCCGTAGTCAGTCGCTATACCGACTGAGCTACCTGACCCACAGTATGAATATATTATGTAATAAATTAAACAATACGGGTAACATTAAGACTGTTAAAAAAAAAGAGATCGTTAGGGTTAGAAACTAGGGGCATACCCTAGTCATTCTGGAGCAGATTGTCCTCTTGTCTAGATATGTCGTTTTCTCATATTACGTACAATTAGCCGGAGCGCACATGATATCTACATTAATCTTTAAAAGCGAGCGATCAGACTTAACGTTTAAATGTCCGACACCTTAAAATAATTGAACGGCTACAGTATTTGTCAAAGAAGTGCAGAATATCCACATAAAATGTATTGCTATCAATAAAGTGATGAATACTGAACATGTAGTACAGTTAAGCTCTAGATACTTCGCTTCAACTCGTTCGGTTAACTGTGTTCGACGTTTTACTGTAAAGTTTATTTGAACCTGGCAATAAATTCCGACTTAACAATCTCGGTGACTGAATAAACAAACAGATTCCATGGCCGTTCTTTACTGAGATCTTTCCAAACAACACCATCAGATTCAAAGTTAACACAAGTAAAGGGCTACGGCAGAGCAAAATAGAGAGAGAAGCATTTTTTAAAGAATTTGTTGCTTGCTAAGATTATTTAACGTTAATGGTAGATGGATGAATTTTAAACGCTGAAAATTGGCGGAGTATATATATATATATATATATATATATAAACAAAGGAAAACTGAAATACTCCAAGAGAAAACCCTAACCCAACGCCACTTTATCCACCTAATATAATACATGGACAAGTCTTGGAACTGCAACAGGAGGGCCGGATTTTGGAGGTTACAAGGATACAAGCAAATTAATTTTTAATATCTTTATTATTCATCCTTCACTCCAACAATGTAATCTGATATTATTTCTTCGCATCTGTGGCCGGACCGCCTTGGGGTTCATTCAGCCTCTTTATCAAGGAATACTGCACATCAGTTCACCGGCGTTAAACGGCTGGAGCGTGAGGATATTTGCTTATTTCTATTACAAGTTTTTGGGGCTTTATCGATACAGCACAAGTCATCTTGTCTTTAGCAGTGCTTTATCTTTGTCTCGTGTTCGATTGTACGGGTGCGTCTTTTGAAATTCGAATTCCCTCACGGTCCACACGTAGGTATAATTTCGTTCATGGCCATAACAAAAGTAAGGCTTTTCCTTTGTCGTTTTCAGGAAAGTCATATATGCTAAACAGAATTAATTTCAGTTTCCTTACACTCAATTTCATCCAAATTAGACAATAAATATTGAAAGCACGAAGAAAATTCACGTACACTTATTATGTTAATGTATGCGTCCTACTTGTCTGATTTTCGCAAATTTGCCCTTAACAGTAAAATTTTGTAGACTACTACTGCATCTGATAGTGATCGAAATCTGATAAAAAAAACATAGAAAATACAAACAAAATTTATTTAGATCCTCACGAGAAATAATGATATTTACAGACTCGACTTCGACTTAACTTCATTATACATGTATGCAGATTTCTAAAGTTCACCCAAATGAATACAAAAATGTGGGACGAAAGAGTAAATGTTAATTTATAGCTTTAATAAAAGAATACTTTGACAGAGCCAGTTATTTCAAATCTAAGACTTACTGGACAACGTTTTATAACCTGAAGAATGCACATGTGTTTTGCATGTAAGGCGTTGCCATTCTAGTGGGTAGAGAAACCAAATAACGGAATTCAAATGGTTTATCCTACGACGTGAGTTTCTTTGTGCTTATTTGTGGATAAACATTGTCAGAAGCAAAGCCGCGGGCGCGTTTATCTACGGGTTACCAATGTGACCACCGATTTTCTTTATACCCTTCTCGGGTGGATTTATGTCTTACCAAATCCTTGCTACAGTAACGGTACCCGCCTGCAGGCAGCATCGTCGGTGCTTCATACCACAAGCTGTAAACACAGTCTAGTGCTTATGAGGATGGGCGAAATTATCGCCCGAAACATGTTGAACTGATTGAAATCATTAATAAAATTATTACTGTTGTATCTAGTTGGCTGTTTATATGATTGTGTCAATGATGCACGGTTACACAAACACCAAATTTATAGGGTGTGAAAGTGAGGAATAGCTTCTTCTGATGCAGGATAGGGTTAAGTTGAGAGCTCCTGTGGGTAGGGCAACGAAATTTCAGTCAATAAATGGCAGAAGACATGAGTTCCTATCACAGTAGGTTTTAGGATGCTTATTAATGCACATCTTTATTTTGCTAAGTTTTAAAAATTATATTATTTTTTTTACTTGGACTGACAGTGTAGAATAGTCGTTAATCATGTTGGTATCCCTTTAATACATTCAGCTTTTGAGTTTTACTTTCTGAATACACTTTTGGATAATCAGCCTCTGTTCGACACTACAAAATAAGATTGCATGAGTATTCATACGTGTGTGACCAGTGATGTATCACGTTAAGGGAAGGATATAGGCTGAGGGTGTGAGGGATTTTGGTACTGAGGAAGGTATCTGTAATTAAGTAAGAGGAATTTGGAGAGAAATGTGTAATGAACAGTTTCTTGATTTTTAATTTTTACCAAATACTATTTATGAAATAAATCCAAGGAAAAAGTGAGGGGCATTAGATCTGTGCGCGTGGCGGAGAAGAGAAATTCATCTCGAGTTTTGGTGGGGGAAACTGAGAGAAAGACATAGATATAGACGCAGGGGAGGGGATAATATTAAAACGAATCTTCAAGAGATATGGGAAAACTTGTACTGGTTTCGTTTGGCTCAAATCAGACACATGGCTGGCTGTTGTGAAGAAGGAAATAGAAACCTCAGAGTTCTAAAACGTAGGGGTTTTCTTGATTAGCTAAGGACTTACTAGCTTCTCAGTGAGTACTCTGTTTCCTCCTAGGATTTAATTAGTTAGTTACTTAATAGACACATGATTGTGAGAGGAAAGGCAAAGTGATTGCTTCTGAACAAATGCCGTACCCTTTCACACATTATTTATGTTGCAATATACCAGGGCTTGTACTTCAGCTTCTTCTGTACAACGCTGTCTAGAAATGTTATCCACCTCTACCTCGCTCAGTCTTTGAAACCCTGCATAATGAATAGGTGAACACGCCCTGTGTGACGTCATAGAGAATAGTCGAGCGTCTGTACTTCTGCATGCTGCAGACACAACTGCATGGTTTACATGCAAAGTTGATTATCTCTGTTTTAGTTTACATTTTGTATACAATTATCCTGAATTTCAGTTTTCGCCTGAAGAACCGTTCGTAGTCTTGTCCACTAGACACTGAAGTGTCCAGCAGTTGACCAGTAATATACACGTCGTACACGTGGTGATTAACAAGTGAAAGATTTAATTAATTATTTATTATTCCATAAGGTTCTGACGACGGTATAGCTCAAGGAATAACTTTTTGAACTTTCTTCATCGTCTAATATATTAAAATTAATATAATTATTACAACACCATGTTTCAGAGACAGGATCAGTTCCCCGTCTTCAGACATGCTTCTACAGTGACACATGAGACGAAGCACGAAATGTGTATTGAGATGTGAGGTGACATAGGTTTTTAAAAGTTTTTGGAGCACGATTTGTTCCCTGATTGAACCACAATTTGTGTTAAAGAGCGCTGTAAATAATTCTGTAATGACTTCATGTGTTACAAGCAAACCTGAAGCCAGGGACTGATGGTCTTCCTGGAACCCATTGTTACATTAATTATATTAATATTAATACATTCTCTGATTGAAAAATAATCCGCAAATTTAATCACCTAATTTAGAATGACGGTTTGATTTTTATGATCTATGCAATGCTTCGCTTCTTGCGTGGAAGTATCACATGTCAATGTGTCACATGCAAATGTCAGTCTGTAAAAATGTGTTTACTTTCAATGTCACACAAAAACACCTACCAGTTACGAAGAACTATAGACTGTGCTGTTTGTTTCTTCTTGCTCAGCACCTACGTCAGGCCAAAACGAACATGCAGTCCTTAGTATTGCTTGCTGTGCACGTGTACCACGCACAGTCCGCTGAGTAGGATAATTTCCGCCATGCTTAACACAAATTATTCTACATTTTGTACTTTAAATGTTTTTCTATGTATCATTCTCGAAATGATTTTAGATGTTTTTTTTTTAAAAGTAAGGAAAAAACGCCTTTGTGGCGAAATAAGTCCTTCCGTCAGTCGCCTGCCTGTGACCTAGTATCAGAGACTACATAAGATTCACTACAACCTTTATCGGATTTTCTTGAAATCTGATACAGCAGTTGCTGCCAAGCCTTGCCGAGCAAGCGTGAGTTCCGTACAAATCGGCTCAGTGACAGTCATACTTCACTTACATAAATGTCAATGAACGTCTGCCAGCACTTTCCCTATTGCTTTAGCAATTTGACTGAACTTTGCTATAGGCAGTCTTCACGAAATGTCTTTTGAGTTTTGTGTGTTTCTTCAAAACTTCCCTGATGACAACCGTATGTTAATTGATATTTAAATACAATTTTGCCCTATTTTCTATACTTTCTTTCTAATTTATGTTAACATTTTACTCTATGCGTTACCATTATTTACAGTGTAGATGTCAGTTTCGTGAATGTCGGCGCAAGGAGAGTATGATTTACAGTGAAATGCCAACTTGATGCAACTAGTTAATTTTATTGATGTATTCTTAGCTCCACATGTTTCGGTTACATACGCCCATCATCAGGAGCATAAGATGTTGTGTTGAAGCATACGGTTTTCTGAACCGAGTTTTTGGATGGGTGGTGGTCTTGACAGCCGCTCCGTAGGTCGTGTTTACAGTGCGGTTGGTGCCGTACACCACCCATCCAAAAACTCGGTGCAGAAAACCGTATACTGCAACACAACATCTTATGCTCCTGATGATGGGCGTATGTAACCGAAACATGTGGAGCTAAGAATACATCAATAAAATTAACTAGTTGCATCAAGTTGGCATTTCACTTTATTTCATTAGGAAGATGCACGGTCAAACAACCCTCAAAGTATGATTTGTCGAGGTGTGCACTTGAATTATTATCCATACTTTTAACACTTACTTTCCGATTTTGATAACATCTAATATAACAGACCTGCAAACATTGCGGTTGTGCAATAATGATTTTCGCTAAAATTGGATTAGCTAGGGCCACATATGTCCAGTGAGCATAACTGGAACTATAGTAACTTACGTCGTTTTGAATCTAAACAGCACCCTGGTCAAGTATGAGTACTGCGTTTCCAAATGTAGTCTTGCTCGAACGGAAGCACACTGTGTTTTCTGTGAGGTACGAAATGAATTGCTATTCATAATGTCGAAAATATTTACTTTTTATAAACTGTCAGTCACAACTAAAGTGGCAGCATTTATTATTTATTACAATTTGTTTCAGCTAGCTTGACCACTTTCATATACTATGAAAACTGCAAAATACGTGGGAGGTTATTTGCAAAATTAAGGTCTATAAAAAGAAATGAGATCCCAGTTGACATGAAGTTAATAATTCATAAGGATTCATGTTTTTTATATAATTTTTAATTGTATATATTCCAGCTCTCTTAGACGTATGCAAGAATATTGCCTTGAACTTCTAGCTTCTACATTATTTGAGGTTATTCAATGTTGAGTATTTGTTTGTGGTATGCAATTGTACTTTGAGCAGATATTGTAGCGTAGTTTCGTGGTTTTTAAGTTTTTTTTTATTTAGTATAGTTAACGGTTTGGTAGTATAGTATATCTGCAAAGCGAGTTTGTAGTTTATAGTTTATGCGCCTCATTTAATTGTGAATCTGAATATTGAAATTAAAAGATGCAATGAATAGGATTGTGATAAAGAAATTGTTGGAATAAAAACTGAGAGAAATTTGAAGATTCTTGCAATTTTGAAGAATTTTTGTATTTATATTAGTGAATTTCCTGAATGTCTGATATTAAAATAGAAAATGATATTTTTATTTCGGGGTGGGAAGTACATAAATTCTCAGGCTCCTTTTACTGAGGATTGAAGTCACTACCACTGTGATATGGCTGGATTCCACCTGTAATGATGGAACCAGTCGCTGAAACCCGTAAAAATTCGTTATGTTACACATAATTTTGTCGGACGAATTTATAATGTCGTACCAGGAATTGGATACGTCACAAGTCTGGACAGGTTTGCACTGTATTTTCATTAAATTGAGCTTGATTCTATTGAAACCGGACGTTTCTTTCTGGGGTTTCTCCACCTATGAATTAATTTTGTTTTCTATATTCTGAATTTCTTAAAATTCCTCTAGGTTTATGTTGATGCTAGTGGTTAGTTTGTCGACAAATATCAGACCGTTTTGATAGCACGCTCTTTTCTGAACTCTTCTTCATTTGAACAGTAAAAACGTTTGCTTGTGTTCCTCCCCCTTTTCTTTCAGAAGCGCTACTTCTGCAACACCACGAAAGCTGATCTTCTATACAGTACTTCAAACAAGTTATTTTTTCCCTTCTATCTCATTTCCCGTTAAATTCCAAAATTATATCTTCTTCGAAAGACGATTTATAAAGTCGGTTGCTAGGCATTATATCTTATACAATTTTCCAGTTACTTATTTTTTTTATCCAATGAAAATCGCATTACCACATTGTGCTTGTAATGTGTTTTGTATCCAAAATAATCATGACGATATCAAAAGCAGAAAATTTCGTGGAACACCTTTTCGATATTTACCTGTTTTAATATGTCCGTGAAACTTATTCTTGTACGCTAAAGTAAAAGAAGGAAACCAATATTTATTATGAAATAAACAGTAAGGGGAACGTATGGCGCTATATGAGAGACAGTAAACAGTGAGGTGACATGAATTACACATTGAATATAACCAAATGGGCACTGCGTCAGATATTCTTTGGAGGATGGGTAAAATGGGATTGAAGCATCTGTCAGTTGAAAAATGTCAAGTGTATAAAAAATTAGTTGGAAAATTTTAAAGAAAAGACAGTCATGAGAGACTTAAAAATAGAAGATAAGATAACATTAGAACGGTCGTAAGAGGAGGGCACAAGGTTTTCCTTATTTCTTTGCTTCTCAATTTTTCTTTGTATTTCTTGTTCAAGGTTGCACTATTTTGTGAGATTAATGTACTGGCCTTGTGTCTGATAGTCTTGTTTATATTGACCATGATTGCTGAAAAATATGACGGTCATTGAATTTAACGTTGGAGTATACAATTCTGTTATTATCTTTCAGTTTTCGTCTTTGTTTTCAAGAGGTTCCTGTTATGTACGTATACACGGCTCTCGTCTTCCGATCAAAACAAATCTCAACTCTAATTCCAATTTAAATTGTGTAAATATTGACATAATTAGAATTCAAGGAATTATTCTTACGGATTTATTTTTCTCAGTCGCTCTGATTTACTTTATTATGGACAACTCCACATTTAGTCTGGATCTTATAATGGAAATACCGTACGTTTAACATTATTTACATCAAAACACACGGCACTCTGTTTTTACAATTTTGTGATACGCCATCTTAAAAAGAACTTTTTGTGTTTTGTAACATAAGTACATATTTGACACTTAACACGTCTCTGTAAAGGCCTAAACATATTTCGGTAGTGAACCTTATGTTTATCGGACCGTGCATCATTGTAATAGTTGAGGAATAAAAGAGAAACTTGATGTCACTTGTTATTTTATTTCACTTCTTGTGTGTTCAACATGTTTCGGACATTAATACAGCCATCATCAGGAGCTTGCGACTGTGCTGTTGAATTACCACATCAGTCGTTTTGTTCTGTAAAGGCGGAGGATTTAGCTTTACTGTAAGTTTATCACATCACACCAAACACACACCACTAAACATCATAAACTTACACTAACGCTAAATCCTCCGCCTTTACAGAACAAAACGACCGATGTGGTAATTCAACAACACAGTAGCAAGCTCCTGATGATGGATATATTAATGTCCGATACATGTTGAATACATAAGAAGTGAAGTAAAATAACAAGTGACATCAATTTGGTCTTTTATTCTTCAACTATTTTAGTAGTATTTGAGGTGGGATATATAAAATGCGCACATGAGCTCACGCGGCCTAGGGAATATCTAATATTGTAGAAAAGAAATGCAAGAAATGAACCCAGTATGTGCTCTCATTATATCCTACAACGGCAATGTATGTACACAGCAGTTCGTAAGCAAAACGTAAAGACGTAAGCCGATATAATACGTATTTCTATTACCAGCAGCAATTGTCTGGCACAAGAATGGCACTGAAAGCATACAGACAACAAAAATTCAGAGATTTAATTTCCTCCGGTTGGTAGAGAGAACAGATTAATATCATGGGAGGAAATAAAGCCGCATTCTACTCACAAATATTAAAAATACACAATGCATTTTACACATTTTTTTATCTGTCCTTCCTTGGTTCAGACATGTATTCGGACACTGTACACGCTGAACGTCACGGTTAGAAATGTAGTCGGTTTGAACGTAGAGCACTGCAACGGAACTGGCTTAGAAAGGCAAAAATCCACATTGTTCACTTTTCGTAACAGAAGTCCATCAACCATTTATTAAATTAAGCCGTCGTTACACAACATATAAAACAGTTGCACCATTACAACTGGTTACATTCGGCTACATGTTTCGGCTGTTGCCCGGCCATCATCAGGCCAACAAGGAATTGTGTTAATTAACCTTTTGGCGCCGGATTTTTTTTTTAATTTTAGCACACCCTGTATATAAAATGTGAATAAAACAGGAACCAAATACGTTAGATTTATGAAACAAACTGCATTTTGAAGAGAGAAAAAAAAACGGAGAGTATATACCGTGTTTAAAATATTCAGTACCTATATTTGTTGAATAAATATATAAAATGCAACATTTAGAGGTTAGCGGTGCGGTAAGACCACTATAGTGGTCGTTAGGCATTAAAGGGTTAAGGCACATTCACTGTAGTGAATGTGCCTTAATTAACTACTTAATTCACTTCAGTGAATGTACCTTAATTAACAATATTTCTTGTTGGCCTGTTGATGGCCGGGCAACGGCCGAAACATGTAGCCGAATAATAAAAATAATATTTATTTACTGCAGTTGGTTTGTTACCCGGTGGCAGTGGTTATTTTACATGTAAACAAAACATGAAATTGGTTACTACTAAATTTAAGTCGGGAGGGCTACATGAGAAGCATGTAGTGGCAACTTGGAATATTGGGA
>Ga0123355_10007473_pt1 | contig 16379 bp, 5 predicted proteins | sample TergutEmb28metaG_3_FD_89872 | JGI IMG/M metagenome (GOLD analysis project Ga0123355, IMG submission 89872) | Embiratermes neotenicus P1 segment gut microbial communities from Petit-Saut dam, French Guiana - Emb289 P1 | ecosystem: Host-associated > Arthropoda: Insects > Digestive system > Gut ...
TCTATGTATGTATGTATGTATGTATGTATGTATGTATGTATGTATGTATGTATGTATGTATGTATGTATGTATGTATGTGTGTATGTATGTATGTATGTATGTATATATATGTATGTATGTATTTGTGTATGTATGTATGTATGTATGTATGTATGTATGTCCGCATGGAACAATTTGTCACCCACTGGAAGTATTTTCACGAAATTTGGTGTTTGAGTACTTTTCGAAAATCTGTCGAGGAAATTCAATTTTAATTAAACTCTGACAAGAGAAACGGGTGCTTTACATGCAGAGCCATTGACATTTATGTTAGTATCTCGCTGAATTTGTCTTAGAATGAGAAATACTTCAGATAAAACTTGCAGAGAAAATCAAAAGACAAATTTTATGTTCAATAACTTTTTTCTGAAAGTCGTGCCGTTGAAGAGATCATATGGAATGACATGTTGGAACCGAACAGGTCATGTATTACAATATAATAAGGTTCATGCGCTTTGCAGACAGGATAACGAAGGCTACACACACACACACACTCGGAATATGTAATACGTTTTGCTTTTCCGTGGCAGCCGTGTTTACGCGTACGGGCCGCCATGTTACGTTCATACGTATGTTGTCTGTCTTGTAAAAATATTTCGTCATATTGTTAATTAGTTTCCATATATGATAGAAATATGCTGCATCCCTGTGTGATGTGTTACACATGTAAGTATTCACATATTTAATGTAATATTAAGACATATCTATATACACGTCATGGGTTTCTAGACTACTCAAGTCATAAAACACCACTGGATTTTAAAAGCATTCTACTGCGTCATACGAATATTCTCTATAACAGTTTCTACGTAACGAGGTTATTGATGTTGTTGATAAATAACGACTGTAGAGTCTGAAATCTCAACCTCAAATATTCTGAATATTTTCTTGAAAATTTATACCGTTCTCTATTTATATATATCCTGATTATAGCTTGATATAAATCATAAACCTGCAGTTGTTGCTTCTATACGAAAATATAAATTGTTTGGTTGTTTATTGTTTTATCATTAAGTTCTGCAATGTAATAAAATAACAGACTCTAATAAGAGTAAGACAATTTTATACTTCGTACATAATTGCAGTTAATAAAAAAGTGTGAACACGGTGGATTAAATTGTATGCCCACTGGAGAAGGGTCCAGGAGGAAAATATGCGAATGTTACGTTATGGAGTAACTCCTGACTTTGTCATCTCGTCTGACATCGCTCCGCACTAATGCAGGAATGCTTGCTTGTTATTAGAATATTCTGAAGGAAAAAAGTGGTTTTTTTTCAGGCCAAAATTCAGTGTTCGAATTCTTCGGCAATCTTGATAAAAACTTGCATCGTACCCTGCATTTCTGAACATTGGAATTGACGATCCTAACGATCCGCCTACAGTTCACGAAGAAGTGATTCCTCCTTAAATTGTCATTTGTTTGCCAGATCTAATATTGTTTGTGCATTTTTAAATTTTTGTCAACACGCCTATATAGTCTGGAAACATCCTGTTCAATTACCATCGTGTTCATGGGAAAATCTGTCTTGGGTTTCGTCGTATGGACTATAATTCGTCGGCATCGAGACCAACTACGACGTAATTTCCTATTCTGTTCGGCAGTGAATTGAATTTTGACTAAAATAATTAACGCAAATGAAGTGTTTGTGTCTATAGAGACAAAAATAGTACGGCTACTGCAAGTAATTCTTCCTCTTTGTCTTCGGGAAATCTTCGAAATAATCATGAAGACCAGAATTTTGAAAGTATTTTGGAATATGTCAGTGCCCTAACAGGTTAATAATTACTCAATTTTCCTTCAGTCTACAGTAATTTCATTTACATTTCATGAACAACTCTCTGAATCTAAGCAGTGTGACACAAAGGCAACAAAGTGGCATCATTGAGAAGCAGATTGTAATTGGTTAACTTACAGCTTGACTTAGCACCGTTCACATAATAGACATAAAAGCTTTTTATTTTTGTTTCTGCCTTTCATTTTGTTTTTACTTATTTGTCTACGCTACACTTCATCACCTCAAATCATTAATTTCTTGATAACTTCAATCTTCCCTTGCTAGTTTTTGGTCCAACCGTCACGCTTTAATTCTGTCGCTGCTCTACCAGCTTTACTTATTTTAATTAACTGCCCTTCATTGAGATTATGTGTCTACTGACTGAAAGGTTGACTTAGCGACGCTGTGATTGCCCAGTAAATTGACAGAGTTCCACAATTAAAGCAAAAGCCCCCCCCCCCCCCCCCCCCGACCTATGCAAGTTTCACAATGATCGACGAATAATTGCATTAGGAACGGGCATAAAAAATGTTACGCTAGCTGTAACGCATTTCATCCAACTTTACACAAAAACTGTGCAGTTTAACTTTTTCATGTTTAAGAATTTTAAGCTCAGATACTTATTTGCAACCCTACACGTTTTCCGGACTGAAATACTTTAAGAAATGTACCGAGTGTAATAGATTCTGTCTTTGTACTTTTATATAAATTATCTCCACATCAGTTTTTTCACCCTTTCGTAAATTTCATGCTATTGTGGAAAGATTTAATGATGATAAAACACATCGTATATATTTTGTATTCTTTTTAAAATCGTTGTCAGAATGCATACAGTAGTGCCTGCCCGCAGTGAAGACCTTGTTCTCCAGAAAGCTGTTCGCAGGCCTCGCATATAGACGGCCTTTACTCTAGACTTTCCCAGCAACGGATACTGCTTCAAACCACTGTTACGCTTTCGTTGTATTCCTTCACGCCCTTAAACTTCGTAAGAATGGATGATGTAAAGTAGCGATATAGTTAGGAAACTGGGCATTTTTCAGTGTTATTTCTTTCAAAATATTTACGCCAGTTCGTCATGAGAAATCTCGTTAACTTTCCAACGGTCCTTAAAAAAAGCGTTGTGATGGCACAGAACTGATTCGTGTGCGGCACTGTGGACGTGAAACCTGAGACTTTGAGTTCCATAAAGGGCATAGAATTTCTTGACTAACTGAGGGAATATCAACTTCCCAAACAGGACTTTCGTGTAAGGAATTAGTGAAAAAATCTCATAATATATTACTTTACCGACAGAATTTTTTTTATTAATATGATTCATTTAGCGACACTGTTGGCATCTATGGTAAATGCAAATGTAAAGCTGCTCCTGTGAAATCTCAGTATTCATATGGCGATGAAGTTATAGCTCCATTCGTTCTTAGCCTCAGCGCTAGACGACGGCGCGTGGTCAGTTTCACGTTATGGTCGGTTTAACCCCGTGGGAATAGGAGACTAAGTGAGCCCCAGGACCACTGTGAATGTTTTGGATAGGAGAAGGTTCTTGTTTCCGCCGTCAATCGAAGCACGTTTCCTCGGTTTTCCAGCCTCAGTATAAGCATGTATGTCAGCATCCATGGTAGATGAATGACTATGAGTAAGGAATAATAGTGGGTTAATGACTGGCAAGGGAAAATTCGAAGAACTCAGAAAGTTTCCCTGTTCAAATGTACACCTCATATTCCACTGGGTTTGCCTTGGGTTCGAACCCGTACCTCCACTTGTCATTAGTTCATTTGTTCTGTAAATTTCTTATTAGTGATAAGATTTAGCTTAAATATATTGTCTGATGGAAGTCAATTTATTTACCTGCCATTTACAGGAAACAATGTAAGTTTTGAGAAGCTGTATTTTCTATCAAGTTCTTTGGAGTGTACGTATAAACACGATGCAGTAAACAAGCTACTTATTCGCATGGAAAGTCACACACAAAGGGATATGGAAGGAAATGTGGGTTATGAACAGCTGTTCGGAAAATGGTGTGTTGGGATGTTATGTTTGGTTTTTCCGCCTGCATTATTCTGAAGTTTCATAGAATTACCAACATCACGTTACTGCCCACGAAATGGAAAATGGCAGCAATAAGCAATATATAGAGCATTGCTACTGAAATGTGACACAATGAAGACGGTGTGAAAAATCACTTTTAAGGTAGAAACAAGGTCGTTTATGTAGTTAAATTTGTTATATAAACCCTTAGCAATATTTCGATATTAAACAATGGCCCCATTTCTTAATAAATTTCATAAAGGAATCAGTTTATAACTGAGTCGGTGGGGAACTTACTGCAGTTGCTGGTAAATAGACCTTGGCTGCTGTATAATTGGCATGGATAAGGTATGTCATGGTTTAAAGTTTGAGTTGCATTCCTCAAAACTACAAATTCAAGTACGGGACACAGAACGGATCATATTCCCTATATGAATTAATTACAACGCCCAATACAACAACATCAGTTTATCAAATCTGTGGTCACTAAAATTTGTCAAAACTGAAAGCGAAGCAACGTTGTTCGGGGAAAAATGAAATAAGGTAGGCGACTGCGGTTGTGTTTCAACAGTCCTGCTTCTTATTTTGGAAGTCACAGGTTCTAAATGTAGGGTCACAAATCGACTATCTAGACTGAGATTAATGGTCACTTTCCTCAGTCCCTCCAAACAATTGTCTTGATACGTACATCAAAGTATGCCAGACCATATTTTCATTTCCATTGAAATTGATTATTCATTAACTGTCTTCACATTTCAGACAATATAGCCCTAGAAAAATCAAAGGTCAATATATGAACCAAAGATGGTGTTAAGATTTCTTGAAAACACAACGGCTACAGCGCCTATCCACATTCAGATGTTCATTCGTAAACAACTTTCTGTTACTCTTCAGACTTACGTAAATTGAGTTAATGTAAATGTATACAAAGAATCTACAAATCAGCCGATTTGCTATTTTTATAAATTTACGTTTACAACTTTGTGTGTAGAGTGAAAATTCGGCCGTAGGTGTGGGGCACGCAATTGAGTCAGTATGGAGCCCTCACCGGTGAGCAATGAAAATTGTGGTGGGTGGGTGAGTGGGTGTGAGGGAATTGTAATCGTTGGAGTCTCACATTTCACATCGTCATGAAAATATAACAGTCCATAATAATTGAGCTCAGTATTTCATGTTAAAGCCGGAGATATAGTATAGATATTTATGTATAGCAAGAAGAGTAATTCCACCAGAATGAAATACAAATATGTACATCAATGAAGGTAGATGCTAGTACCTCGTTCGTTGCTGTACGTCGTTATGTAAGCTAGCCAAATCTATCCCATCACAGGCCAAGAGAGGCCTTTAGGGCTTCAGGATTTGGAGGCTTCTAGAAATTCTATGTCTCCAGTGTACCAAGTTTCTGTCTTGTCGTCTTCAGAGTCAGGTTTTTATTGCCTTCGTATGCTGTGCTTGCTCAGTAAGTATTGAGATTAAACTATACAGGTGCAAGTTAATAGAAGGTGTAAACTTTTGGCCTCTGAAGCTATCGTCTGTTGTGATTCCGATTGTTATCTTGCTTAATTTATTTACCTTCCTTCAAAACGCTGCGTAAAATGCAGACACTAAAATAAAACTTTCGTCCTGTATACGGAATGTACGTTCCTGAGCGGACATTCTTAATGTTAAAGTCGACAATATTTTCATATCCTCTTAATTATGCGAAGTTTAAATAATGTTTTAGTGATATTAATAAGTAAATGTCACAGTAAATAAAGAATTTTTATGGAGTGGGGCAGAAACACCTGACGGGTTTAAATGAAATAACTGATGAAAGAAAATGTTCAGTTTATTAACAGATAAGTAGATACAGCGTAGACTCAGTGGAAAATGAAATTCAAAATTCAGTGTTTGATAATGACGTTTTGAGGTGACCTCCACTGTCGCTATAACTTCCTCGCCACTCTTGCATTGGGCCTGGCAGGGGAGACATTTTACTTTGCCCCAGTTCATAAGGGATGACTTCATTACTCGGTCGAATTCGCTGTTTAGGCCCGAGATGCTGGCAAGATGTGTCTCATGCACTTGGCCATCAGGTAAACCCACAAGAAAAATTCCGCTGCCAAAAGATCCGGCGAGCGCGTAGGCCAATTGACTGGTATGAATTAAAACAGCGAGTTTGAGTTCTGCAGTCTGTTGAGTCCATTCATACAGACTTGTTGGAAGTGCAGTTGCGGGTCCGCCAGGTCGTACGTGGGCGGAGGAGACGACGAGGTTACCTGATAAACGAATTTTACATTGTTTATACAGTGCATTTTGATGCAAATATTACATTTAAAACCAAGTAAGTGCACTCTTGTTATAATTTAAATTTTACAAAAGCTGTTCTACATGTTTCGGGCTATGAAGTTCCATCATCAGGAAGTCAGTTGTAAAATACAAGCATTATGCTATAACGTTATGCATTATGGTGAATCATCATTTTGTATTATACATAGGCTGGAATAGACACACAGCGGTGGGAACAGTCTTGTTGGTAGGAGAGTGAGCTCAAAATTGTTACAAGTGGACATTTAATTGGTTTTAATTATAATAGCTGAGAAACAAATTTTCAAAATTTGATGCCCCTACATGCTTCGTTCAGTCAACAATTTGTGTCTGTATCTGTCAATAGCATGCTATTATTCTTGCATTAGTTACTTCATTTCAGAAACCATCAAGTGTTTTTGCCCACCATGTTTAACTGCAACTAGTAACGTAGTCTTCAAAAGACGGGCTGCCATAATATTGACCCTTCTACATGGCCCAGGGCCTCTTTCGTCGTCTTTTCTTTTATTATCACACAAACAGAAGTGCGAAAGCCTTAAATCCCTGTACAGGATTGCTATCACGTGGTTATTTTGTGTTGCATAATGTACCTGTTTCTCAACTCTATCTTCAGACTTAGTCCCTGCGTCATAATGAACACTGTCTCAGTTACAAAAACGGTTTCTCTGTCAAGTTCGCGCACCTCACAGAGAATGCAGAACCTGGTAACAATGGTCACCAGGACGACCAACGCGAGGCTCACTCACTCTCTCGCACTACGATATTTTATAAGCCAGATATTTACAAATATTCTTCCGAAAATCACGTAATGGGCCTAAGCACAAGTGCAGGCCTTCACGTGTTAAACTCTACAACGAAGGAAAGTGTAGACTCTATAATTCGGCGTATATCTGTAATAATTAATTAAGAAAAATAACTAACTTATTTAAGATTTAAGAAATGTAGTCTCCAGAGCGGTGTCTAAAATGTTACACATACGATTATTATGAATGTATAGTATCATATGATGGAAAGGCGTAGTGTGAAGTTGGTAAATAGAGTCCAGTGTCGCGGTACACAAACAAAACAGTTTGATATAGGAAGTCGGATCACGTCTGTTAAGCACCAGCCAAATAACAATATTTGAATGGCACCGAAGGAAACCAACGTTAAGTGATCGCTACACGATTTGTCATGGCTGCATGACTGTTACTCACCGATGTCTCGTAGGTACAGGAAGTAAATTTTAAGAAAGTGTGAGCGTGGAACATCTTATGAGAAACAGCGGGCAAATACGTTTTGTGGTTCACGTAACAGCTTAAAGCTCAATGGTAGGGGAAGACCGGGCCAAGAGGAAATTTAATCTCAGGATGGTACTCTCCTAAGGGAAGGAAAGGCAATCCCATTACAGGCCTGGACAGGCCCTGAGGGTTCCAGAAGTTTGATGTTCCCAGATTTCAAGACAATCGGCACATGATTGTGGTAGGATTGTTAGCCCTACTCACCGGCCACCTTTACCCCAGGAAATATTCCTGGTACTCATTTATGTTAGAGGCTGAGTCGAACCCAGGGCCACAGTGCGGTCAGGAGGACGACCCTAAGTGGCAAATCAATTAATACAAATGCTTGTTGGAATGTATTGTACCGATATATTGTTGATTCAGTTAACAATCTACCTAGAAATGTATGAACAAATAATCAGATCAGTATTGAAGAAGACACGTTAGTTAATGTATCAGGAATGGCCGGATAGAAAAAAATTCTGACCCAGGGAAATCTGGCACAAACTGAAGAAGCACCATCAAAAATAGGATGTACGTTCTTCGTAACTCTTAGGCAACGGATGACTTCTAAAAACACCTTGAGGACTTAAGTGGTTTAGTGTAGGCCTCTTAACACGCCTCGGAAAATATTATGGCATAAAATTACTGTTTCCTTGGCACGAACTTCAGAGAAGTTCTTTTCAACGTTTTCGGCAGACTTTGAACTTTTTCCCCTTTTCTTCTCAAATATGTATTTTTGTTCCTTATGTATTGCACGACTTCAGCTCACTGGCATTTCTTTTTCCAAGTTTTAACGCTTTTGACGAGATCGAATATAAAGTGGATCGTATCTGGAGAATTACCTTGGTTGTATCTGATCGCAGTGCTTAACCAAATCAATGGTCGAAAGCGTTGAGGTTTTGGACACCGAATTTTGTCTGCCCATAACTGAATTCGGATTCTGGATTATGGGTGCGAGAAGCTGGAGTACAGTAAGGATATGGGGCTATTTCGGACAGAATCTGTAGTATAATCAGAATGTGTTCTATTAGTGAAAGAATCTGAGGCATAATCAATATCAGAGAAAATACTAGAGGTGTAGGACCAAATCATTGATTACTTGAATAGACGTATTGTCCTTTAATTCTTTGCTACTCTCCAATATGCAGATGCAAAATTTTACTCCAAATGTGATGCTTTCAGAACGTTCAATTTGCTGAATACAATACGGTTTACCAGCCCATAGAGAACGGTATATAGAGGCTCCATTGTGTGAGCTGATTGAGGCACAGATGGGAGGAAAAACACACTGTCTCCTGTAGCGTAATCTAAAGTCTAAAGGTACTTACTGGATTCGTGTTTGTCCGAAAACAGTAGGATGTTTCTGGCTGCACCTGGACGAAATTTTCAAAAAAGGCCTGCAGCCACTGAAGATCTACTTTCCCGTTGATATACCAGTTGTCTACACAACAGGCTTGGGATCCTCTACGAGTTCATCCAGAAGCCGCTCGTACATGCCGTTTCACACCAACATAAGACACGATGGAATGAAAGAACCAGCTGCTTTCCAAAACCAAATTACAGTTGTAATTTGTCCTTGTTCTGCATCATCGGTTAGGATCACTTTTTTCCTCTTCTTTTTTGAAAAGAATATTAGGTCTTTTCGTCGAAATCTGTACACACAATTGTGTAAGTTGTCATAACAGAGCGCAGAAACGAGACATTCAAGGACGATCGACTCCCCTAGGTCTGGCAAACGAACTGGGTTCTGGCGAACACGGAGTTATACTTGGAGATTTTGTAAGAGAACCTATCAACCTCTCACCCCATAAAGCTCCAGTCTGAAAAAGAGAGGAATTCTACTCCCAATAAAGCTGTAAATGTTTCAGAAAATCTCCTCTCGTATGATAAAAGAAACTATCAATGAATTCTAATTATATAAACTAGTTGTTTAGTTGCTGATTATTAAAAAATATCGTAAATAATCTTAAATTTTTCAGCGGACTCAAATTTTAGATGTCTTTAGAGCACTGCATACGGCATACCGAAAGCTGCAGTGTTGAAAAATCGTAAACAACAGTGCGTGCGTGCGTGTGTGTGTGTATGTATGTATGTGTGTGTGTGTTTCTCCGTATAATTCTTATTTGTAACTTCCTGTTTGGTAATTCTTACAGATTTAACGTCATCTGAAATGGTTTTATGACATGAGTATGTGAAAATACAGACGGGTTCAGCAATAAACAAAGAAACGCTCCCAGTCGTAGTATTTAGGCCTGCCAGTTGAATTAAAACGGGCTGCTTCGAATAGCCTGGGAAAAGGAAATAGTCACGCACTTTGCCCTTATTTTTGCCCGGTATTTCAGAATTGACAGATAATAGGTCATAAGTGCCAAAATAACATGTAATAACGCTGTAGTACGAGTCTATCCCAAAGGAGTAACTTTAGGTATCCTACAACAGTATCGTATAGCGGGACAAAATGTATGCAGCTTTTGGCGTGTTCGCATACTGACGCAAAGATCTTATTACCTTTGTCGTGTCCGTCTGTCCCCATACATCAGTGCGGCCCCCGCTGGACAGATTTCCGCCGAATCTGATATTGATATTGAATTGATATGGACATTGAATCCAAATTTGGTTAAAATCGGACAAAAATATTGGGCACTTTACGTGGAGACGTAACCTGAGTACTTTTATTTTTGCCGGAGCCATCCAAGCGCTCTCTTAGACCAAAGTGGTATCAGGCTGTCAGTCCGCCTGTCCATCTATCCGTCTGTATTGGTACGGCCCTCAAGGAACATATGTAAGTGAATTTGATGTTTGTGTGACCGTGCATCATTGATACAATAATGTAGACAACTAAGTAGATGCAACAATGACAGTTTATTAATAACTTCAATCAGCTCAACATGTTTCGGGCGTTAGTTTCGTCCATCTTCAGGAGCAGTAGACTGTGTTTTTTACGGCTTGTGGTATAATGCACCGACGATGCTGCAGCCTGCAGCATCGTCGGTGCATTATACCACAAGCTGTAAAAAACACAGTCTACTGCTCCTGAGGATGGACGAAACTAACGCCCGAAACATGTTGAGCTGATTGAAGTTATTACTAAATTGTCATTGTTGCATCTACTTGTTGTCTACATTATTATATGTAAGCGAAATTTGATACTTTTGTAAAAATCTTCAGAGGAATTCCAAATTTGGTTAAATTCTGACAAAAATATCTGGAACTTTAAATGAAAACTGAAGTATATTTATTCCTGTCAGCGACATTAAATCGCCACAACAGCGTTCTATTTGAGTGAAATGGTATCAAAGAGCCGAGAAGGTATAAACAGAACGCGAACGCGCTACAATGTTGCGTTACATGTTCGATTCCTACCTTGTTAGATTATTAAAGTTAATCTGTATGTTCACAGTCAAAATGTTTTGACTGATACGCACAGAAAATTAAGTGGCACTTCATGCATTCCACGATAACCACTTAAATGACGATATAATTGCTTCGGGGACGATGTAGGTGTCATCGTTTACTGTTACCGAGGCGTCATGGTATCTTGCGTCGATTGCAAAAAGTTAACCCTTTTTTTCTGTTAAGTGTGAGGATCTCACAGCTCTGTAGCTAAGGATCTGTTTTTCTGGGATATGACTCTGCATCCATGGGTAATGTTCCTGACGTTTTGCAGAAATAGCCCTTCGCAACGTCTAAGACCGAATGTACAGTGACGCGGCGACATATTCCATAAGAATGAAGTTCCGAGCTTTGTTCTCTTTGCTCGGTTTTCCCCTAACTATGTGTACCACCTGGTGTAACATCAAGAAACTGCATTTCCCACACAGCGTGCGATTTGTAGATTTGTTTTGATTCTCACAATGAATAACGATTTTTTCCCTGAAGCACGGTAACTGATTGGTCCTTGTAATTGAGACGAATTGCATTCTCTGTCAAAAAGAAAGGGGATTTTTGCATGTAATGTAGGTGGAAGTCAGTCTTCGAATAGTTAAAGCCTGTTTTTCATTTGTTTTGTTTGTAACACTAATTGGCAGTGACAGTAATTGCTGTCTCCATTATTACTCAGTTAACAGAAGGATGTAATATTTTAACATTTTAACATTTGTACAGTGCATCTTTCTAATTTGTATAATGAACCAACAAATGCACAATTTATCAACAATTTATTATACTGCTCTTTATTACACTGCCCCTACATGTTTCGGTGCTCTTGGGTCATCTTCAGGGAGCTTCTAACGTACCTGCTAAGTTACATAAGTATTTTAATGTAGTATTGGTGACATTTTCAAACCATTATGCATGTTTTGTTGTTCGTACTTAAAATCATTAAAACTGTTGAAATTGTTGTAGCTATAATAAAATTATTTTGCCGTAGATTTCGTAGGAAGTATTGTGTTGTGGCCATACATGCAATCTGCCTGTTGGTGCTGTTGTTATGTCGGCCCGGTATATACTGAGTCTCAGTGTATGTCGAGCAGTCACAGTATTAGACACGTGTAGGGAAGTGTAATAAACAGCAGGATAATAACTTTTTGAACAAATGTGCATTTGTTGGTTCATTATACAAATAAGCTTGTAGCCTTTGTCATTACATTAACGCACACGAGCTCTCGAAAAACAGGGCTCAAAATTACTTACCTGTGGTTTCGCACTATTTCGCATTAAGTTTAATCCCTGAAATAAATAATAATAGCGAACGTACTCTGCATTATGCCATTACATATATTAGAGTAACAGCGAAAGTCCTACTCCGCGGTGTACCTAGCCTTTACCGTATGAGTACCGTTTATTCCAGCTCGGTGCATGTGAGAATAAACGGATTAGTACTTTCCTCCATTACAGTTAGTACCTTATTCATGCCAGCATGTCTACAAATTAAACTTTTATTTTCATTCTACCTGAAATGCGTGCTTTTCCTCGAACATAACTGTCATTTGCTGAGACTGACGGGTGAAAAGAAATTCTTGCATAAGCTCTCCATAATGTAATTACTTGTTAAAAGAAATAAGTCCAAAATGTTATGCAACGTATGTTCCGATATATCTAAGTTTCAAGGTTCTTGTCGTCTTCAGAATGAGTAACACATTTCTCAGCAGCGTCGTCACTACGATTAAGCACACTGTTGAAATATAGGTTACTCAGGACACAGTGCAGAATAGGGCTCGGTTTTAATAGAATGACTGTGGAATAGGCACTAGACTAATTCTGAAACATTCACAGAAATTCTCAATTCTTTAACCTTGTCGAAGTCATCCAGATGCTAATGGATTTCAAAGATTGCATTTGGGTCTCGATGAGATGAAAATGTAACACCCATAACACCTGTGTGTTCAGCTCGCCCACGGAGGGAACGGACACCATTCAGTGAAGATGCCATAATTGCAGCCATGGAAACAGAACTATGGAGAAAGTCACGCGATATCGGAGGAGAATTTGGAATTTCTCAATAGAATATCCTCGAAGTACTCCTTGACTGGATAAATGTCACTTCCTGTGAAACGCACATTCGTTTTCAGACGATTGTCCTCCACACATATTGTACTTGTAGCTACAAAGCGTCCATGTTTCGATCGTTTGCCTTACACCATTAGACGGTGACGTGTAGCTCGAAATCTAATCGTCTCAGGATACATGTTGTAAAATACTGTTCAAATTTTTAAAAGCATTCACACTATCTAGAGCTCGTGTGAGAATTTATTTTCACTCTGTATAGCATCTGTGGCAGATGAATAATATATAATTGTACAGCACTGGGGATGATACTGCCAGGGGAAAACAGAGGTACTCGGAGAGAAATCTGACCGAGTGCCACTGTGTTCACCGCATATCCCACATGGACTGACCTTAGATCGAAGCCGAGCATCCGCTGTTGCTTGTATTTTGGAGAATGGGTGATTAATTTAACGCTGTGGATTGTGGTGTTTGGGGACGGGAAACTGATGCACCATGGCAGTACGTAAACGTGAGTGGGAGATCTACTATGGAGAACTACGCGTAGCCGGGAGAGTATTATTGAAAATGATCATAAAGTTCAAGTATGTGAGTGTGCTGATTAGAGTCAGCTGTATGACGGGAGGATCCAATGGTGAATTCTAGTTAAAAACGTAATGAAAAATTGGTTCTATTCAAAGTTGGTGTTCTGCGACCAGCTGAGTCAGTATGAAGTTAGCTGTAAGGAGTTAATTTCTGATCTTAGTACTTAGCCTAAATGCAGGTCCAAGAAACGATCTCGCAGTGTAGAAGACAATCAAACTTCAATTGTTCTTCGTAGGTGACAGCTTGGGCAATGAACGATTTTGAGGATGATTTACCGAAAGTACCGAATTCTGTATTCTTGAATATTAAAAAGAAGTTCCGGGCAGAAGTTTTATGTTAAAGCTTACTTCTGTAAACAACTCTTCTCTTAATTTGTTGTAATCTTAACTTGGGACAGAAATCCAGGTACTTAGTGGATGAGAGGATATGTACTGAAAGGAAGAAACGGTCAAGATGCATTAGGCAGCACACCGCACAAAGATTGGAATAAATACACGAGACTTTTCATTCTTCATAACTGTGCTGACAAATATTCACTTATTTTGGAGCACGATGTGGTATTTGTTGGTAAATAGGGAAGTTCCTGTGAAGATTTCTGCCGCCATTTTAAGGATCCCAGAAATGGACCCTGAAGACGCAGACAGGAAGCTACTCCGAAATATCGGTAACTTTCAATCGACACTTCTTCATAACCCAGGATAATTGAATCTTCAGTGGCAATACAGTTTATAACCACGGTGTTATTGTGTGGTGTGTTGTCATGTGTACGTGAATGCGTTTCCTTCCGTCCAGAGATTACGAAGAAATATGAAGGGACAGTATATTAACTGACATCTCGTATCATTCCTCACTTAGACCATTTAATGTGACGGCAATCAGTGCAACGTTTACCGCTATCCAAATTGTCTCGAGTCGTTTTCCACACGTTTTGGTTCAATGTATTTCAGTTCATATCAATCGGGTCTTTAGTTACCACATTTCAATAATGTGCTGGAAATGTTTTCTTTCGGCTCACAGAGGGCAGGTCTAATAAACACGTTGTTAATTGAAATTCGAAGTTTTATATGTATAGCGAGCCGACGGGAAGTGTCTAGGAATAAATTATGAAGGGAATTGTTATTCATATTTAATTCAGAAATGGAGGTCCCAGTTGGTTTAGTCCACGACCGTTCAAGTAGGATTTTAAAACGAAGCAACCGCAGACATTTTACTGGTTTAGATATAACAATATTAACCTTTTAGCGCCGGAATTATTTTTTTTAATTTTAGCACATCCTGTATATAAAATATGAATAAAACAGGAACCAAACACCTTAGATTTATGAAACAAACTGCATTTTGAAGAGGACAAAACGGAGAGTACATACCATGTTTAAAATATTCAGTACCTATATTTGTTGAATAAATATATAAAATGCAACATTTAGAGGTTAGCGGTGCGGTACGACCAATATAGTCGTCGTTAGGCGTCAAAAGGTTAAGGGAAGGGAAGGTACAGTTTTAGAAGCAGGAAGAGGAATTTTATGTTTTGTTGACCGTGCATCCTTGTTTAATCTTGTGAATAAAGCCAATTTGGTGTACAATTTTTCTTAGTATGTTTATTTCTTTTCTCTACATGTTTCGGGCTACTATGTGCCCATCTGTGTACCAGACAGTCATCCACACAGAGTGACAAATACCAAGTGTCCCACAGATACAGTTATTTCTCCTGATGATGGGAAAATAGTCGCCCGAAACATGTAGAGAAAGAAATAAACACGTTAAGAAAAACTGTGCACAAAATTGGCTATATTCACAAGACAGAACGAGGAACCCTGTAATCACAGCACTAAGACGCAGTCAGAATGAAGGCAGTGAATGCTTATGGAATGTATCATGCTTTGGACGTTGCGTGGTCGCCGTTTCGTGTTCCGACTGAATCAATAATTCTGATGACAGGGGCTCACTCTAGATATCGTCCCGCTCTGTTTGCAATGAAGAAGAGAGTGAAACATGTGAAGTGAGGCAGAACTGAACACAATCCAGAATGCATGATAGGCCGGAAGATAAGTGGCTTATGTCATACATGCTGCCTTGTCTGCGGGTGGCATCTCTTTTACATTAACGGAATCTACTTCGGTTCAGACAAGTGAATACAGAAAGTCGAGTAGATAGTAATTATTCTTAGATTTGTTATCTTGACGCAATTTTGTGCCATTAATAATTATTATTTTCACCAGAAGCCGCGGATGTAATGCTGAATGTCTTCAAATGAAATTCGCGATGCATGACGTGGCACCGCAGCATATCTGACCTAAGCTTCTTCGGTTTTCCCTGCTGTCACTGTATGTCCTTAATCCTTACTCGTGTTTAGTCCTGATCAGGCATCCTATTAACACATCCTTGGTCCTTAATGAAGGATTCATTGCTCTGAATCGGCACTTGGCTGACAGCACAGCAAGGAAGTATTATCATCATTAATGTATTTATATCTATTGCTTATAGGCTTGGCAGCATTGTAGTGGAGACATTACATTCGGAATCCCGATAAGTAATTATAGGGTGACCCAGACGTCTGGCTATTGGAGAATAATAGATTGTGTGTTTGTGACCTGGATTTTGGTTCATGAGAGGATCCAACGGCAGGCTTATGCTTATGTATTTTAAGTTGGATAAAAGGCGGGAAATTTCTTGACTCACTAAGCGACATTACCTTCTCAAGTACGATTCTGCTGCATGGAATTGATTACTATTATTATAAGCTCTACTAGCAGTACGAAACCTAACGTAATATTCACGTGCAGAACTCAACGCTGGTGTAACTTCAGTCACCAATCAAGCGTTAGTGACATCTACCGGGCACTTAGAACAAATCATGCCGTACTTCCTTCTATTGGACGACTGCCATCTGGTATCGTAAATTAGACTGTCGTTTGTTTCCAAAGCCCAGTAACACGTAAA
>Ga0123355_10007475_pt1 | contig 16378 bp, 10 predicted proteins | sample TergutEmb28metaG_3_FD_89872 | JGI IMG/M metagenome (GOLD analysis project Ga0123355, IMG submission 89872) | Embiratermes neotenicus P1 segment gut microbial communities from Petit-Saut dam, French Guiana - Emb289 P1 | ecosystem: Host-associated > Arthropoda: Insects > Digestive system > Gut ...
ATTTCATTTTATAGTCCTTTAATTTTATTTATTGTACAATAAGTATTTACAATCGGAAATAGTCAATTGACTATAAAACTCCAAATTTAAATTTCAATTGTAGTGTATCACGAAATTATTATTCCGGTATAGGAGAATTATCTATTTGATATTCAGTAACTTTTAAGTTACAATAGAGTTATGAAAGAAAAAACTACTGTATGGGATATGGCAGAAAACATTAACACAAAAGAAGACGTAATTGCATATCTTGAAGCGGCACTGGAAGAAAATGACACGGAATTTTTATTTAAAGTAATAGGTTATATTGCAAGGTCAAAAGGAATGGCACAAATAGCTAAAGATTTAAACCTAGCTCGTGAAAGTCTTTACCGATCTCTTGCTTCTGATGGAAACCCGTCGTTTAACACCGTTGTAAATGTTCTTGACTACCTCGGTTATCAATTAAGTATCAAGCAGAAAGCAGCGGCATAAGAAATGAGTTTTTATTTATGGGCATTCTGGAGAAACGATTAAAGTGGCTTTTCCCCAACCCTTACCATCGATTTGATAATACACAACGAATTCGTATTATTAAAGAATGAGGTGTAATTCTATGATTAAAACAATATGGAAGATTAACATTTTCTAGTTTTCCAATAGGAGGATTAGAAAATGTCAAGATCGTATAAAAAACGCTGCGGCGGAACTATTTGCTCCAGCATGGATAAACCGTAGAAAAAACAATGGCACTCTGCTATGAGGGCTAAAGAATGGGATTTGCTCCGCCTGCAAATCAAATCTCCGGAAGATGATTACAGTTATCCAATTCCAAGAGAAGTAGACGACCTCTGGTCTGTGCCTTCTGATGGTGACAGCTATTGGAATTATTATGGTTTTGAGCATTATTACCATGAGCAAACTCGTCCATGCTGGTACTGGTGGGGAGGAAGTAGGGATATTCTTGTGCGCAAATTGGCTTAGAGAGCGTGAGTGAAAGATGTGATTGGGAAGCACGGTTTATTTTGCAAGGATAGGGCTCGAAACTATGGCCTCCCCCCCGTTATAAGCAAGAGTTAGGGCTGTTTTTAGGGGTAGACTGGTGTAACCTACGTTAAAGCGGTTTCCGGCTTAATTCTATTCTTCGCAGGTTATGGCTCGTGCCCACTAAAGTGTGGATAGTGGTGGAAATTAAGGTGTTCTCTATCTAATTTATAGTCATAAATATTTCACAAGTTCAAATATTTTTTGCCGTTTCAAGTCAGCAAATATCTCCAAAACCTGAGAGGCTTTCTTTTTCGATGTAATAAGTGCGCCAATTTCAATATTACCCTCAAGACCATGATATGAAAGATTCGCAGACGAAATGAGCATTTTTACATCATCAACAATTATCGTTTTAGCATGAAGTGATGCCATTTTATCTCCTGCCTTACCAGCATATTCATAAATTTTCAGAAAATTCCTATTAGTATGCCTGATATCTGCCAATATTGAACGAATGCTGGCATAATTGTTTACAAATATTTCAACAACAACACCCTGTTTGCTTTTATTATCTATCAGCTTGAGTGATTCTTCAAAATGTTCTGAAATGGAATATCCTGTCAACGTTATGCTGTTTGTTGCACTATTGACAAGTTCCTCCATCACGGGATGTGTTTTTCGGGTTTTTGACATAAATGATACTGGTACTGTGGATACAACTTCGACTTTTTCTGCAGTTTGATTTGAGGTCAAAGATTTTATAAGCCGGCATAACTTTTCCGCATCAATATCTGATAAACTTTGAAGCTCAGTTTTTAACATACGCATTAGAACCAGATTATCTGCTTTTCCTGATAATTCTGCGATAAGCTCGTCAGCTAGGATATCGATTGTTAAAGATTGATAGAGCATAATTCATTCACCAAATCTTTAAAGAAACTAAGGTCTGATTTTCCATCAAGCGGGACAATCAAACTCCTGTCAAGCAAACGGTTTCCATTCTCACAGGCTGTTTCCGATATCATACAACAGGAGTGACAAGCCGAACCGTTCAGTGTATCACTGTCAATCGGACTGTTTGCGCATTCGGGGTCTGTAGTACAAAGCAGCGCATTTTCAATTGCTGCCTTTATTAGTTTTCTGAACTTTGACGTTTCTCCAAGCTCAACAAGTCCGCCAAGCGATCCTTCTTTATCAGAGCTACCTGTATGAAATAAAACTCCGTACATAGAAGGACTGCTGTAAATTCTTTCGCGGATCGCCGTTGATGAATACCCTGATTGCAATGACATTTCCTTGATAATCAAATGTGCAAATGTATGAATAAGCACATATTCACCATTACGTTCTTTTACATTGTCCCATCCTCTTTCCGCTGTGTATCGATTATATATATCTTTATAATACCCAGAAATTCTGTTTGCTACAGAATTTTCCAGCCATTTTTTGATTGTTGCTCTGTTAAATTCAATAAAGATTCCTTCACCATGTATTTCAACTCCCGGAAGCCATGAATCTGGTTTCTTTGTATTTAACCGTACTATGGTTTTTAAGTCGTCTGCTTCCGGTTCAGGGGGATCAATCCGTGTAAATCCCTGTAATACTAGTATTTCTCTAAGACGTTCTATTTTGATAATACGTGAAAAATACTTTTCCAGATAAGCTGGAACAGGATCTTCATTGGCTTTGAAATATTTTACATCTTTTTTATATGTTGGATCTGCATGATGGGTAAACGCTGTGTATTCCATTTCCTTTATTTCAATATACTCTTTAATTTTTCTTTTTCGATTTTCAATTGCCTTATCAAATTCTTCACGACTGTACGCAGTAAAATGGTTTTCGTATATTTTGTCTATTCCAGCTTTACCAAAATCTCTTTCATAGTCATATAAACGTATCCAATGTTCATCAAGTAACAGATAAAGCGGATTTGTCCATGGCGGTATAGAGATTGCGCTTCTTGTTACAGAAAAATATACATTTGTTGCGCCTCGTTGTGAAGGGAAGAGCTCTTTGCATTTGCATTTGTCATTTTTACTGTTTGGTTTGTGCGGATGCCGTCCTGTACATTCATATCCTTTTTCTCTGAAATCTGTCCTGTCCGTGGCTCCTGCCATTGATCGTTTTGCTCTGCATTCACATTCAACCCACATCTCGGCAAGAGTTGATGTTTCACCTGTTGAGTAAAGTTTCATTTTCTTTGTGCAGCTTGTATTACCTCTGTGTACCCACCATCGCCATGGAAAATCGTCAAGATGTCCATCTTTACAGACAATGACAAACCTTGCAGGATAAGAGCGAAATCCGCAGTCCGGGCAGGTTGGTCCCTGACGATTATATATATCGATGTTAAAAGAAATCCGTATATCAAACAGCCGGGTACATTTTGCATTTGGACAAATATGGTAATTTGGAAATGACAATACGGGTAGATCGTTTCCATAACTTGTTTTTGGCGGGCGAAAATGGTTAACATTAAAGTATGATGCAAGCCGGGAATCATAAATCGGCGTGCCAGTATCCTGCCAGTAAGATGTATCCAATACTGTTACAGAGTCTTTTACAGCCTCCAATATTGCTCCTGGATCAAACGAAGTTATGAGCTGATTTGGACGAATGTCTCCAATTTTTTCCGGATTAAATATTTTTGTGAACATTTATTAACCCTCCCTGTAATAATAAAGTGTTGATGTATTCTCAACTTCCCGCATAGAGTTAAGCGTTGGTTTTTCATTTCTTTTACAGAGTTCTCCGTAAAAGTTTAACAATCTTGCTCCTTTAGTTGTATCTGCAATGTAGTAATAGAGCTGCAATGTGTTTACTTTTTTACATGTTTTCCATGTATCAATAAACTCAGTTATTTCATCAACAACATCAGGACGTAATTTAGGCGCAACCTTTGCTACTCTTGAAGCGATCTTATCTATTATTCTATCTATTTCTGTTTTTGGTGTTCTGTCTATGAAAGACGCGGACGCATTTTCTGCCAATGCCTCGATTTGCAGACGCGCCAGAGCAACAAACAGAGCATGAAGAACTCTGTCCCGTGCGCGCGCAGAAAAAGGCGTCGCACTGGTACCTTCTACAAAACGGTAGATGTGAGAATGATAACCTTTGAAGTTTTCATAATGGGATAAGTCTCGCGGTCTGTATGGATTATATATTGTTACAACAAGTCCGGGGTAAACACGACCAATACGGCTTGTTGCTTGTATGTATTCTGCGCTTTGTTTTGGCTGACCAGTAACACACATCAGCCCAAGCCTGTCAATATCAAGACCGACAGAAATCATATTTGTTGCAATTGCCATATCAAGAAAATCCTTGCATTTTTTCTCCAAAGCCTCTTTTTTCGAAATTGTATTTTCAAGTTCATCTAAGAGTCCGGTAATTTTATCAGATTTCATACGCGAGGTAATTTCTTTATGTTCGAAAAACCTTTGTTTCTTATGTCCATAATGTTTTACAATCCACTTTTGACGTTTTGGAATGTCATCCTGTAATAATCGTACAGCGCCGCCTAGCTCACGAATACTATTGAAGTATCCAATTAATGTATAATACGGATCTATTAAATCTTTATATTCAGGTTGTTCTGCCAGGTGAAGTGTTGTTTGTAATAAGATCGCATAAACTCGTAACAATGTTGTTTTTACTGACTTTCCGCTTGCGGCCATACCGCAATACTTTCTGAAAGGCGATTGTTTTATTGGAATTTCTTTTGTGAAATAACTATCTCTTATATCCAAACCGCTTGGCGGAAATTGAGCAGTACTATCTCTGCCATATAAGCAGCGGATCTGTTCCTCTGCATTACTTATAGTTGCTGTTGAAACAATGTATTTGGGTAATATTTTTTCTCCATTTTTTGTTATTGTGCATAATTCTTCGATAACAGATTCGTATGCTCCGTATATTGTACCAAGAGGACCTGTTATCAAATGCAACTCGTCCTGAACGATGAGTTCAGGCGGAAAAAATGGTTTTGTAGCTATTGTTTCTGTTGCAGGTAAACTACCTTTTGCATAATGCCTCCAGGCATGTTCCTGACCGATTGCAATATAACCGTGACGAGGACAGTATCTGTCAACTCTGCCAAAAAGCGTATTGCAGGCAACATCCCATGGCAATCTGGCAAACTTATCAACAGTAGCTATTATTATGCTTGGACATTTCCTGTATATTTGCTCATCAACAAGATAAACAGGTATTGGAATACGATTTTCCTTAAACTTAAAAAAGTAACAGTTTTCATCTGCGCAGTATACATCGACATTTTCCTGATCCGGATTATAATAAAATTCCTCTGATGATAATTGTTTGCCGCAATAAGGGCATTTAATAAGCTGTCTGTTAAGCTGACCTATTGTCTTTTTATAATTATCAGGTTCAGTATCTGAGTTTTTAAACTGTGAAAAACTATTTGGAGTAACATTGCGGCCAACATAAAACCCTATTGAAAAAGGCTCGGTTCCATACAATGCGTCTTTTGAAAAATATTTACGTCGGATTATTTCTGCGGCTATTATCATTTTAGTTAATCTGTCACGCTGTTGAGTTGTAAGCAAACGCAAGGTATAGCGAAGTATTATTGTTACACCACCGTCCTTGTTATATTCCGCTTCATCTTCCGCAGTAAGCCGCCTGTATCCAAGCAAAAAAGCCATTACGCCTAAATACGCTTCAGTTTTTCCGCCGCCTGTGGGGAAATATAGTAAATCAACATAATTTCTATATTTGTCTGTATAATCAACAATGCATGAAATATTGAGTAATAAAAAAGCAATTTGAAATGCTCTCCACTCACTATGATTTTCGTTAAGATATTCATCAAGATTGCATTTTGTTCCTGTACCATATTTTTTTGAAAACATATTGATACTGCGCTGCATGAACATACATTGATTCATAAAACAAAATGCTTTAAACGCCTTTTCATTTAACTGCAGAATTTTAATTCCTGTCAGTATTCTGTCTGCTTGCTCCGTACATTTTTCAACAATTTCTTTACCTTTTTGTCCAGAAAAATCGGGGTTGCTCATTTTTGGATCGCTTTTTATTTCGTTTATCCAATTAACATAAGCTCCATACAATACTGTCAGGTTTGTTATAATTGTTTCTCTGTTTTTGGGTATTGAAAAATCTTTCATAGAAAAATAATTTTTTGTAAATCCATCAAGATCAGGGCTTACATTCGGAATCTCATGTTCGGGAATAAACTCGGAGAACACCTCTTTTGCTTCTCCATTGTCATTTTCGCGCCAGTCAGCGGCGCATCCATGTCCGCGTCCGTAAATCGGGCGGCTTTCATACAGGTATTCATCATCAAGTTCACGGCGGCACAGGTATTCGGGCACAAAACTATCTTTGCTCAGAAAAACTGTTAGCCTTGTCTGAAACATAATTCCATTGACAGTTTCGTCAACAGCATCGCGATAATTTGTGACATATACTGAATAAAGGTTATATCCGCTTTTTAAAACAAAGCGGGAAACTTTAATTTTAATACCTTCATTGTTTTCACCAACAGAGTATTCCTTTGATTTCTCTCCAATGTTTAAACTTACATTAATTTCTGAATTGCGGGGTAATCTTGTGTACACTTTGCGGTTTATTATTTTGCCATTCTTATCTTCAATTTCTTTTTTATCAACCATATAATCGCCCCAATCGAGACGGATATTAAAAGACATGGCACTTTCAGGCAAATAAAAATTAAGTCCAATCGAGGATTGCTGTTTAAATTTTGCGGCATATATATCTTCATTATCTTCATCGCCAAGTGTATCACTGTCACCAGAATCAAGTTCGATATCTTCCTGGTCATCGAACTCAATAATGTTTTTTGCATTGGTAGTGTGCAATGCACCTGTAAGATAACTCAATTCCGGGTTTTCCAGCAACACCTCATCTGCACCTTCACGCGGTCCAATCAGATCGAAACGTATTGCTTCAATCAGTTTTTGACGTATTTCACTTTGAACAAATTTTTCGTTCATTACTCAACATCCTCCGTATTAACAATATCTTCAGCCAAACCAAGAATAGATAAAAGACTGTCACCTATATTTATTCTGTCATCTGCAATAAGCCGGTAATGCCAATTTTTTTTATCTTCGTCTACAATCGAAGCATATTTACACCAGAGTTCTCCTTCTTCTTTTTTCAGGAGTACATCATCATTTTTAACGTCTATTCTTGCTTTTATCTCAACCATATATTTCTCAGTTTCGGTTTCGACTAAAAAATCAGGAGTGTACTGCTGTCCGGCAGCATAATAAATTCCCATTTGGTTAAGAGGAGGCTTTATCCATCGTATGACATTTTTGTCCTGCTCAAGAATAACAGAAAATTTTCTTTCAGCATCGCTGTCAAACCCGTATTTTTCATAATATGATTTTTTATAGCCAGTAAAAATATATTTTCGAATATTACTTTTATCGCTTATCTGGGTATGCAGACTGACTTCGCCGTCAGGTTTTATGACTTTTATTTGTTTTCCAAAAGTAATAAAAGCTTTTTGAACTTTATAAATTAATTGTGTATCGGTTTTGATTGCGCTTAAAACCTGTTTTCTGATATCTTCCAATATCAATGTAGCATATTTGCGTACAATCTGTCGTTTATGTTCTTCAGTGCCACCAATTTGTTTCAGGTATTGGTTGACAATACCCAGTATATAATCTGCATCATCACTGTCAAGTTCACTTATATTATCAAGCAATAAACAAGCAATCGTATTTACCGGATTTGGATCTTCCAATATCGTAGCATCCAGCGATTCAAGCAGTTGGTTATTTACAACATCATACCGTTCAACATGTGATGGTTCAATTACAAATCCATTTTTGTATGAACAGACTACATCAATGGGTTTAAGCTCAATATTTGTTGATAAATGAACCTGTATCATCGGAGTACTGATACAGGTTACAGCAATTCTATTAAGTTTTTCAATAAAAGTCTGCTTATTCATTACATTGCCGCTTTTTTGTGGTTCGGATTTAACTGTAATGCTGTTTTTATCCTGTTCATCTGCGGCAGGTTCATAAAGCATTAATTGATTATCTGGTGTTTCGGCAGCAGATTTTTTATCTTGTGCCGATATTGTTTTAAGATACGCCTCGTATATTTTTTCCTGTACAATTGGATCGCTGATATCCTGCGCTTTGCTGATACTTTTATTTTCAACAAAAGCAGTTATCAGAGATAATTGTATATCATCAAAACTAGGTGTAATTGTAACAGGGATGGTTGGTTCAATTTTATTTTTATCCAGATCACGCGCTCTGAAAAATGTATTTGCTTTTAATTCCTCGACAATTTCCCGATAGTGGTCATGAGCAACAATATCAAGCGTGTCGATATCATCTTCACCTGTGATTTTACCGTAAGGCAAACGAAGTCCGCGTCCAATTGTCTGCATTGCAAGAATTTCGCTTTTTGCAGCATTCAGCGGAATGATAGTAAACAGGTTGTTTACATCCCAGCCTTCTTTAAGTTTGTAAACATGTAATACTATTTCGGTTGTGTTTGCGCTGCTTTCTATTGTCAGTAATTTGCTGATATTTTCTTCTGCCTCTGTTGTTCCGCTGCCTGAATGTATTTCTATTACTTTTCCTTTATAATCTCCTTTGAAAAAACTATCAGAATCAATCAAAGTGCGGACATCTTTTGCATGTTCAGTATCTTTGCAAGCAATAAGTACTATTGGTTTTACATAAGGCAGATTGTTCTCGGCACTATATTTTAAAATAGCTTTTTTACGATTTTCGTGCAGGAGTAAACCGTCTGTGAGTTTCATTTCCTGCACATCACTGTCAGAATAACCTGACATATTTGTTCTGCCGTTCATAACAGGTATCTTCAGAAATTTACCTGCGCCTTTTGCAAGATCATAAGAATAAATCACATTGTTGTCTGATTTTGGTGTTGCTGTAAACTCAAGACCAAGAATAGGTTTAAGATAATCAATCGCTTTCATTGAAGCCGGAGCGTAATATCTGTGCGCCTCATCCATGCAAATTACAAGGTCATTAAAACTGTTTAAAATATCTGCAAATGATTTTCCAAGCGTTTCCTGAAAACGATGAAATTTGAAAGTCACATCACCACGTGTGAAAATTTTGCCTATGTTAAATATAAATAACTGAATTTCTGAGCTTTTCATATCATCTAACTGCATCTGAGTATCATTGTAGTACAGATAATCATCACCGTTAAAAACCTTAGGTCTGCCCATTTCTGCTTCCAGACCCCTGAACAAATATTTCGGGTGTCCGGCAACAGTTTCTTTCTTCAGTTTTTCATAGATAGTTTCGCCCGGCGCAAGAATAAAGAAATGTCTGTAGCCTTTTGTTTTATACAAATAATAAATAGCTGCACCCATAAGCCGGGTTTTGCCGATACCTGTCGCCATTTGAAAGCAAAATGATGGAAATGAAAATTCATCTGCCACTTTTATATTCTTCTTATCTTCGTTATGCTCAGATGCAGATTCTTCTGCTTTTGCCTTAATGTCGAGGCGCTCTGTATCGGATTTAGTTGCTGTCCTGAACTCAACAGGTTCACAGATTTGATGCAGATACGAAAGGGCTTCACTCTGCGGCTCTCTAAGGCTCATATCATAAGATATTCTTTTAACAATTTCGTTCATTATCGTACCTCGCTTTCAAAGTTACACTTTTTAAGAAGATCTTTTGGGATTTTTTTAACTTCCACATTACCAGGCAATTTTAATCCCGACTGTATTTTAATACCATAAATTAAAACTGATTGTTTTTCTTCAACATCCTTCATTAATTTTGATATATATTTACCGCTGACATAATCTTTTGCAATATGTATAAATTTCTTTTCGCTGCTAAAACCGTGCATTTCACCTTCCGGTTTATATGTAAAACCTTCCAGTTTGCAAATTGCTTCACATAACATCTCAAAAGTGTATGATTTATTGATTTGATAAACTGGCAGTGTGAAATGTTTTTCCAGCAATGACGGAGCAAGCTCGTAAAATTTGTATCCGCCGCCGCCTTGCCAGCCAATCGCTTTTGAAATACCGCCTTGTTCTCCATCAATAACTTTATCAAGACGAGCTTTACAATGGGTATATGCATGATCGCCAAGTTCGATTCCTATCCAACGTCTTCTCATTTTATGAGCGACAGCAGCGGTAGTACCAGAGCCGAGAAAGGAATCGAGAATGATGTCGTTAGGATTAGTAGCAAGAGTAAGTACACGTTCAATAAGGCGTTCGGGTTTTGGTGTGGCAAAGACAGAATCTGAGTTGAACACAACTGCTTCCTTTCGTGCGTCTTGGTTGTGACCAACATCAGAATAATTCCAAATAGTCATAGCTGTCATTCCGTCTTTAACATCTGCAAGAAAACGCTTTATTGCGGGAACATTATTACCACTTGTCCCAAACCAAATTCTATTATCATTGACTAATTCTTGAAATTTTTCCTTTGAAACACGCCAACAATACCCAGCGGGCGGATTAACAATTCTTCCATTCGGTGTAGTAATAGGATAATCTGCATTTGCATTATATGTCTTAACAGATAAATCACTAGGCTTCCATACACCTCGTGAATCATTATCTATGTTTCTATATCGATTATTCATTTCAATACTTCGAGGGAGTAAATTCGGTCGCCAAATTGTTTTATTTTTAGCATATATTAATATGAAGTCGTGGCTGTCAGAAAGCCATTTTGCATCATTCTGCGGTGAATACTTTTTTTCCCAAATAACCGTATTGATAAAGTTATGACGTCCAAATATTTCATCGCATAGAACTTTCAAATAATGTCCTTCATCATCATCAATGCTAATCCAAATGCTGCCGTCATCACTTAATAGATTTTGTAATATTTCCAAACGTGGTTTTATCAAGCAAAGCCATTCACTGTGTTGTAAGCCATCGTCATAATGTTCAAAAGCGCTTCCAGTATTATACGGCGGATCAATATAAATACATTTCACCTTCCCGGCAAAGTCCTGTTCCAACGCTTTAAGGGCAATTAGATTATCTCCATGAATAAGCATATTTTCATTATCGGGATCGCCATAAGACTTGCTTTTGTCTTCTATAAGAATTCTTGGTTCAACTATTCGCTGTTCGTATTTACCTACCCAGGTAAGTTCAAGTTTTCCGCTTTTCTGCATAACCTGCATTCCCCTTAAAATTTAACAATTAGATTGACAAGCGCAATTAGGATCAATTTGAAATTGGGCATTGAACATGTTGCGTGCTTCCTCTGCCTGATTCTTTACTGCCAGCATAGCAGAATGATAATTCTCATCACGTTTATTTTGTTCTTTTTTATATTTGTCTATCTTTTTCTGAATCTCGATTTTTTCCTGAAAATGTTTGCTTATGTTTTTCTGTGTTGTAAGAGCATTTATTAACGTACTCAGTTCATCAGACTCCGCTTTGTACTGTCCGCTTTGATTTTCTTCCCAATTATTAATCCGAATGTCATTTTGATCAATAATTTGTTTGTTTTTTTTCTGGTATTCCACAATCATAGCCGGGGTTATTTTATCGAAACAGGTATTTATTAACTGCATTTCAACGTTATCAGGTTTATATGCGGCAAAAGCCGAATTTTGAATTGGTTTAAAAGCCTGTTCAATTTCATTAGAATTATATTTTAACATTATTCCATTATTATCAAACGCTGCCAGTATAGGCTGCACAAATTCATTTGTGCTTTTTGTTAACGCTCCAACGAATATATAACCATGGAATACAGTTTTACCATCAAATGTCAAATTCGCATTCGAAATCTGCATTATTGAGTTTTTTACAGGTTTAGTTTCCTTCGCAATTTCAGACCATTTTGCTGTTTCTTCAATCCAGGTCTTTAACTTTTCTGCTGTGAACGCCAAGTGTTTTCTTTTTTCTGCGCTGGTAATTGCCTGAAGAACATGCTTTAACTCATTTTGCTTTTTATTACGCTTTGCTGTTATTTCACTTTCCAGCCTGTCGAATTCGCGTTTGAATTGAGCAGGCGATTTGCAATGTTCATAAATAGCCATAACTTTCTTTTCAAAGTTACTGCCTGATTCCAGAAGTCCAAGAGCTTCATCGCTTGCTCCAAAAACACCTTTGAACAAATTAAATTTATGTTCCAAAATATCATATACCCTTGCATCAGCAGCATTTTCTCTGTTCAGAAGATTGTACACCCATACATCACGTTTCTGACCAAAACGATGACAGCGTCCGATTCTCTGTTCTATCTTCATTGGATTCCAGGGCAAGTCATAATTTATTACAGTATCACAGAATTGGAGATTTAATCCTTCGCTTGCAACATCAGTTGCTATCAGAATTTTTGCTTCATTTTTGAATTGCTCTACAATTGCTTGCTTCATGTCTACGCTCGGTGTATTAGTAACCCGTTTTGGGTTTCTTGTTTTCCAGGCATTGTATATTTTTTTTGTTTCGGGATCGTTCATTTCGCCATTAAAAACGATGATTCCATCAAATCCAGCAGAAAGCAATGATTCCACAAGATATTTCTGTGTTCTTTTTGATTCCGTGAATATCAAAGCCTTTTCTGAAAACCCCATTTTTCTTTGATATTCAAATGCCAACTTCAAGGCTGTTATAACTGCATCCGATTTTGAGTTCGATTTTACCTGCACCGCCATTTTAATAATATCTTCAACAACAGTAAGTTCATTGTTTATTTCTTCACGATAACGTTCCCGCTCTATTGCCTGGATATCATCATCTTCCGGTTCTTCTCCGGTAGCATCATCACCATCGTCATCTATAAGATTAAAAAATGCTTGCAAACTGATATCCGCTTTTACAACACGGGTGTTTTCTTTTAGTATCTTTAATCGTTTTTTCAAAACCTCAAAAGTTTCCACTACCGCATAGCTTGATGACGCAAGCAGCTTACGTACAACCATTTTTACCAGAGCGTTATTTTTTGTTGAAACAGCGTGAAGAACCGGGCGCTGCAAATAATCATTTGCAAGCTGATAAAGAATGGCTTCTTCACGATTCAGTTTGAAGTCAACCGGCATACAATCACGTTTACTAAAAAAGATATATTCTGCTACATCTTTACGAAGAGTGCGATGAAGAATTGGCGCAATTGCCTTTCGAAGTCCTTTGTAGTCTTCCGGTATAACAAACATATTATTAAATACTTTTTCACTGATAAAAATACGTTCATCAATAAATTGTGATAAGGCATATAATTCCCGCAAATTATTTTGTAATGGAGTTGCTGTAAGCATAATTTTAGGAACATATCTTGTCGCATCAAAAATTGCTTTTGGCATTTTTGTACCAGTACCATAATTGCGAAGACGATGCGCTTCATCAAATATAAAACAATCCCATTTTACATTTTTGAAGTGTTTAACGAACCATGGTGTAAAACCATATGATGTAATAACAATGAGCGGCTCATCATCATTTGTTAGCTTTTTCCATTTATATTCATCGCGGTTTTGTATTGAGTATTTACTTTCCGGAATAATTGTTTTTAAGTTAAATTTTTCTTCAAGCTCATCCTGCCATTGTTTGCGAAGCGGAGGAGGCATGGCAATAAGTATTCGTTTTGCTCCATCTTTGATTAAGTATTTTATAACTAATCCGGCTTCAATTGTTTTTCCCAATCCAACTTCATCAGCGAGGATGATACCGCCTGTCTTTAGCGCCTTGAGTGCGGCAATAAAAGCCTCAACCTGATGAGGTGTTTGTTCAATGTTGGAATCAATAAGACAGGAGTATGGTGATAAACGCAGTTCTGTCAGTTTGTGTATTCCATATTGTTCCAGCAATGCGTTTTTCATTTATGTGTTTCATTATCCTTGTAGTTGTTTTCGCAGAGCTTCTGCAATATGCTGTGCCATTAAAGGCGGTACAGCATTTCCAATTTGTGTGAAAGCAGAAGTTCTGCTTCCCTCAAAAAAATAACTGTCAGGAAATGATTGTAATCTGGCTGCTTCCCTTACTGTTAAAGACCGCGCTTGTTTTGGATCAGGATGAATAAAGTAATGCCCGTCTTTTGACAAGTGAGCAAGTACTGTATGGCAATATGGAATATCAGGAGCGACCACCTTGAATCTGTCTGCAAAACAAGTTGTATTTTTGTGGGTTTGTAAGTGCTTTGGAATATTCTGATAATTTAGCCTGCGGTGCTGCCCTCTGTAACACCATTCACGAATTGCCATACGATAAATTTCTCTGTCTTGCTCAGTATGCGGACGAGCAATATGCCAGGTTAAAACATCTTTATTTGTTCGCAGATATTTTTTTACATATTGATGTGGTGCTTCCTCTTTGTATTCATCATCTTGTTCACCCGCCTGTATTGCAGGTAAATCAGATAAAATATCTGCAACATTCCAATCTGCTTTTAATGGTTTAAAATCGGGAAAGCTGAATTGAGACTGTTTTCTCCATCCAATTATAATAATTCTCTTTCGTTCCTGTGGAACGCCAAAATCACGTGCATTTAATTCTTTATCTGCAATTTCATAACCCGTACTACGAAGCATTTGCTGAATATCCTGCCAATGCTTGCCATTATCAGCACTTAGTAAACCAGGAACGTTTTCAAAAACAAACATATCGGGTTTGTAATAGCTTAAAAATTGGCAATAAATCCGATACAGATACTTTCTGGAATCATCAGCCGGTGATTTGCAATTCTTTAAGGATATTTCTTTATTTCTTAATCTTGCTCTTCCTGCAAGCGAATATGGTTGACATGGAGGTCCGCCAACAATAAGATTTACATGGCTCTCCCCACCCTGAGATTTTAGATGTTTGTCAATTACCTTGAATAACTCCTTTATATTCTTATCGTCCATAGTACAATTAATGACAGAGGCCATTATATTGTCCGGAATAAGGGAATATAATTCATCTCTGGTTTTCTTGCCGGATAAATATGAATAATACTTATCAATGGAATTATTTTCTTTAAGATACCAATATGCACGTCGTGTTTTTAATGTATTTGCGGCCTCAGGATTCATTTCTATGTGGGCTACATCTTTAAAACCAACCCGGGTAAATCCTTCTGAAAGCCCGCCAGCTCCGGCAAAAAGGTCGATAAATTTAATGATGTCACCTCCTTGCTTTGCACCACTTGTATTTTTCCAGTATAGCACGAACTACTGTGTTTTTATACCTCTAGAAATGTTATTTGAAGTGAACTTCAACGAAGTAATATTTTGAAAAACAGTGCGGGACGAATTGGGAAAACAGTTTTTTTTAGCAAGGACAGGACTCGAACCTGCGACCTCCGGGTTATGAGCCCGACGAGCTGCCAACTGCTCTACCTTGCGTCGTTCTAAAACTTTATAATTTTTTTGCGTTTTTGTCAAGGCATTATAGCTTGTTTTTCATAAGACGTATCAATCTATTTGCAACATTGAGGTTGGTTCTCTAAGACAGCTTTCTTGCGGGCATTGCCTCTTTCATTTGATCCCCTGACCAACCGCCGAAGATTGACAAAATAGCAGTAGACAAGGCAGATACGGCAATCAGGATTGCCGCTATTTGCGAGAAACCCGGGATGTCAACCAGCAAATTATAAACACCATGAATGGCTATGGCGGAGAAAATCCGCAAGATCGCCTTCCCCTTATTTGAGTGAAGCATTGCTGCCGCAGCTCCCATGCGTGCGCCGCAAGCGCCATGTATAGCGGTAGCCAAAACAATACGCAAAGGCAATACATTGATATCAGAAGCAGCCAGAGTTGCGTTTTCAAGAAGCGCAAAACCAAGACCGGCAACAAGACCGGCGGCGGTTGCTTTTTTTACCACATTGACTGATGACAGTTGCTCGCCGGCTGAATTACGGCTGTGCGAAAAGAAAGCATTGATTCGGAAAAAAACAAGCAGCATTAACAAGCGGCTTAGCTCTTCGGAAAAAGCAATACGAACAAAGTGTTCATAAAACACGCCCGCCCTGTTGTGAAAAAAAGAAAAATCCAACACATTTTGCAGGAAAAGGGCAGGAACGAAAGCCGCAGCTCCTGTAAGCAAAGCAAATAAAAACCAAGCTGTCGTAAATTGGTACTTTGCAAGCTTAAACCACAGGAATACAACAAGCGCAGGAAGCGAAGATAACAAAATCAATAATATCAAAACCCATGCTCCGGACATGATGGTATTTTATCATGTTTTCAGATAAATTAAAACTGATGAAAAATATTTTTTTAACGGGAGCAAAACACTCCGGGAAAACCTATACAGGCAAAGCGCTTGCCATATTGTCAAACATTGAGTTTATCGATCTTGATGAATTAATTTTGCAAGAAACAGGAAAAACACCACGCCAGCTTTATCTCGAAAGCCCGGATGTTTTTCAAAAAGCCGAAACTGAAGCGGCCGTTGCGGCGGCGGTAACTCTTGCCAAAATCA
>Ga0123355_10007476_pt1 | contig 16377 bp, 18 predicted proteins | sample TergutEmb28metaG_3_FD_89872 | JGI IMG/M metagenome (GOLD analysis project Ga0123355, IMG submission 89872) | Embiratermes neotenicus P1 segment gut microbial communities from Petit-Saut dam, French Guiana - Emb289 P1 | ecosystem: Host-associated > Arthropoda: Insects > Digestive system > Gut ...
AGTAAATCGTAAGCTTCTGTACATTCCACTTCAAGTAAATGTTCTTCTGCTAACAAAGAATCGATGTCCATTATCATAGTTGGGTCAAACCCGTAAGGTTCGATTACAGGCAGGTTGTCCCAATGTTGGTCTGTGCCAAGCACTATCGTTGGCGTAACCATTACTATAATAAGCATAAATACTACTAACTTCTTAATACTACTCTTAATTGCTTTTTTCATTAACTTTCTCCTCTTTTCTGTTTAAATGGGGCTTTGCCCCAAACCGATTTGTTGTGCAATCCGTAACTCATTCGTACCTACCATCTATCCATAGTAAACCCCCTATCCTGTTCTACTTTATTAAAGGCCCGGCTTCCCGCATCTACCATGTCTTTTACCTTACCAATTGGGAATGCCTCTAACTGCTCAAAATACGGCATGTTCCAATCTGCTTTTAGTACATCAAAATTACCCCCCTGCCATTGGGCCGCCATTGGGTTGGCCCTAAGTTCTTTGCTGCCGGATTCGATAGTGGCCTCTACGTCGAAGCCGGATAACAGACGCACAAGGCTTTCTGCCTGGTCGCGCCCGGCTTGCCCCGGGTCTTGGGGGAAGCTGGTACATACATTGCCGTACAGCCGCATATCCTCTTCGGCTTTTATGCAGGCAAGCTGCCGCATTTCAGATGATGACAACAGGCCATTAGTAACATCTGCAACTATATATCGCCCGTTGCTGCGCTTACCAATTAGCACGCTTGCGGTGCGGGCACCATCTTTGTTTTTGCTTTCTTTTTCAGATGTGGCGGCCAAGTCCCAGCCGCGAACCCATGTGTGTACATCTGTTGGTACAACATCCCGTATTTCGCCTATTTGACCCCGCTTAAAAAATGTCCCGGCAGAATGCCGTATCTTCCAGTTGCCCCCAAGTAAGCGTTCCCGTTCTACAAGGGGCAGTGCAAGTAAATTGGCAATGTAGGATGGGTTGGCCTTCATAAGGGCTTTGTTGTCTGTTGCCTTTGATGCTATAAATGTTACGGATTTGATTAAGTCGTCTTGCGATATGCCGTATTCCTCTGTGGCATAAGTGATAAAACCCCGGTGGGCGTTAAGCAGTTCTTCCCGGGTGTCTGCCCAGTGTATTTGTTCATCCTCTGGGGTGCGTATCATCCAGCGCAGTACCCCGTCCCTTTCCGGAATTGGGTAGCCCGTGTCTTCGTCTATCCACCAGGAAATAAAACCCGCCACCCAGGAGTCTGGGTCTGGGTTGCATGTGGCACGGATGCGGGGCTTGACACCGCTTACGGAACGGTTACGGGAAAACATGTACCAGAAGATATAACTTGAAAAGTGTGTTAATTCGTCATAACACAGGCATGTTATCTGGCTGCCTTGCCATGCAAATACTGATACATCCCGGGTTAAATGCCTAAATTGCAAACTTGTGTTGCCATTAAAAAAACGCCACTGTGGGTAGGGCGTTAGTTTTAAAAGGGGTTTTGTGTCCTCTGGTAGTTGGCTGTACATTGCAAGGCTTTCTTGCAATAGGCCGCCGGGGCTGTGTATCTGGGTAGATTGCTCCCGGAAGATTACGGCGTTAAACCCGGGTGTTTGAATGTCTTTTAGTACATCCAGTAATAAGGCGAAGGTTTTGCCGCCCCCGGCTGCGCCGCCGTATATGCAAATGTCTGCCTGGGTTGTGTAAAATTTGCTTTGTGGGGCAGATAATGTTGGGGATAACATATTAGACCTCCTAGAGAGTTTGCCTCCTCTTTAAATAAAATAGCCACATATAGGCCTATGATCCATTTTGGCTTATGTGGCTACACGCTTATTTTTTTGATGATACTATACTAACATGAAAAAAGTGCAAAAGAGTGCAGAGTTTTAAGAGCCTACCCTTGACTAAAGGATAATAAATTGCTATAATTTACCATGTTGCCTAAAATATGACAATGCGCATCATGCACCCAGGTGCAAGAGGAGGAAATAGGCATGGATAAAAAACTTTTGAAAGAGGCGGCGATAATTCATAAAAACTTAATTTTGTCGCCATATGACAAGATAATAGATATTAATGACGGGTTTGATGTTATATGTGAATTAACTAACGAATTTGGTGGGTCAAGTCTTTATATACCAAACTTACGAACAATTTTTAAGCAATGTATAGAACAGGAAATATGCAACCGATACAACGGTAAAAACATTCGTAAATTAGTGAAAGAGTACGGTTTTAGCGAGCGTCATATTCGAAAATTAATTTAGGGCGTGCTTACACTAAGCGGTGGCAGCAGTCCTTACCGCCTTGTATGCATTCAAGCGGCCTCCGGAGACACTAATAATTGCAAGTTCAAATATTGGGTCTACATTATTTATTATAATGTTTCTTACTTGTAGTGGTGTTAAACTGGGGTTGACGCTTAACATTAATGCTGCAACACCGGCAACATGAGGTGCCGCCGAACTGGTACCGTTGTAAAAAACGTAGCTTCTATCATTTGTATGATGGGATGTTCGTACATCCCTTCGCACACCGTTAACATCGCCTCCGCCCGGGGCAAATAAATGCACACTGTTTCTGCCAAAGCAAGATGATGTCTCGGGCCCTCCCCATACAGAACGCCCATTATCCATATCCGATGCACCCACGATAATGACATTTGTCAAGTTAGGAAACTTTGGGTCTAAATCGGTATTCCGGTTAAAATTGCCTGCGGCATTAATAAATATGCCGGTATAATTCCTTACTGCAGTAACAAGGGCAGCATCACGGGCATGCCCGCCTGCAAAGCTGCGAGTAAGAATATCCAACCCGGCTTGCCTAGCATTGTTTACACCGGCTGCATGGTTTGCGATTGTTGCCAGGCCGGCAGCAACAGAATATAATTGTACATTCCATGCAATTCCGGCTATTCCTAATCCGTTATTACCCATGGCTCCAATAATTCCGGCTTGCGCAGTTCCCCATCCGGTATCTGTCAACCGCCCGCATGATAAGGCTCTTACACGTCCTGTCAATTCCTCGTGAGTTGCGCGAATTCCATGGCCTATTATTCCAACCCTTACTGCGCATGAGCCGGTGCTGATAGCCCATGCTTGCGGAAGGGATATGTTTTGCACTGCCCATTGATAATTTGCATCGGCACAAGGCAGACGGGAATATGGGTCATTTACTATAACCCTAAAAGGCTCTAGTACGTTATTTGGTGTTGCCGTATAAATATATTCACGCCGCTGTAGCTGGCGCATTACACTTAAGACATTTTGCCTGCAGTTTAAATTTAGTCTTATAAGCAAAACTCGCCTGTATTCGTCAAAGTTAACCATTGTGTTAGCCTCTGCATTTGCACGAGCCTGAAAGTATGCATTCCGGATTTCGTACTGCACTTGTTCCGTTTCCGAAAAGGAAGTCGAAATATTTTTCTCGGCTTCCCACACCGGTTGTACAAATGCTTTTTCTTCATCAGAAAGCCAGTCTATATCTTTAACGTACACAGCACCCACATCTTCAAAATCCTTAACCGTAAATGTTCTGTTCTCTCTGCTTGCCGCTATGGTTAGTACTACCGCAACAGAATTATCCTCGAAACCTTTGCCTGCTGCAAATGACTTAGCCGGTGAAAACGAAAACAACATGCAAAAAGCCAAGATGGTGCTAATAATTTTTTTTGTATTTTTCATAATCAATCTCCTCCTGCTTTCAAACAATACCGGTCGTCAACAGTGTTCACGGAGATATGATATATGGAAATTATTGTAAAATACATTTGCAGGCTTCATAGCAAATTTGCAGTATTGTTAAATGGCTAGCAATGAAAGGGCAGAACAAAAAAAGGACTGTCGCAACCGGACAATCCTAAATTATGTTTTACGCACGTACCATGCTTGTTGTGGTACATAAATGCGCCCTTTAGTTTTTAACTTTTCAACCAGTTTGTGTGTTCTCAATCCAATATTTTTTCAAGCTGTCGAATCACGAATGGAGTGTGGTCTACAGCCGCCTCATATACAAGCGTCATATCAATATCACCATATGAGTGAAACACACGATTTCGGATTCCGATTATTGCATTCCAAAGCAAATCAGGGTGTGACTCCTTAATGTCATCACTTACAGCATTTGCGTTTTCCCCAACTTGGCCTACCGCATACAACACCATATCTTGCAAATTTTCGTCCGCAAGAAATACTTCTGCTGTTGTGTTGGAAACACGCCGCTGTATGCGTCTTGAAAATTCCAACATCCTTTGCAAATAAGCGCGGTCTTTATCGGTCATATATTACAACCCCGTCCTGCGCTATGGCATCATACATATTGGAGTTTGGATTTATCTCCCGCATTTCAAATATATCTGCCTCGATGGGCAATGCTTGTGCCAATTCGGATGACAACGCAAAAAATTCAATGCCTCTTAATTGTCCATTGCTGTCTATAATCAAATCAATATCGCTGTTGGGCGTGTTTGTTCCCTTTGCATAAGAGCCAAACAAAATAACGCGCCTAACTGGGCTTGGATAAAGTATGGGGGTTATTATTCGTATAACATCATCTATCGTGGCCATGTAAAATCCTCGTTCCACAAAAAATTTATCATAAACTAGGGTGCTTCAAGCTTACAGTAATACCAAACTAGATAGCGTTATTTATTGAAATATGAAAAGAATGCAGAGTTTATAATTACTCCATAATAGCAGAGATTACACGAATATATATCTCACGAAGATACAATTCCTCTTCGTCAGAAAGCGGATACCACTGATAACCACCTGCATTACCAGATGCAGAGCGGTCTACAGTATAGATATGAAAATCTACTATTTCTCCATCACGTATAGCTACAACGGTTGGGACAAAAATACGTAATTCCTCTGTGTTTATCATGTTCCCGTCGGAATCTGCCAGGTGAAACGGATTAAGTTCCATAGGCTCTAGTATTTCGCTAAAAACCTGAAGTAAATCCTGGTAATAGTCGTGCCCGGGGTCCGTCATAACAGGTACGCCATCTTGTAACGCCCAGGTTGTACGAATAGGTAACATATCAATATAATATATATAATCAAGACCAAGATATAGAGCCACATCTATAAGAAGCGGCGTCATTTGTCTACACCAAGGGCACTGCGGGAAGCCGAAATAAATTAGCCCCGTACCTGACTCTGCGATACTTAATATCTGCTCTGGTGTGATATAGGAAATTAAGTTCATTTCCGGAATTTCTATAGTTTTCATAATTCTGCCCGCTGCATTTGGCTGCCCGTTAAGAGATGTATACTCTTCTCTAAACCGGATCATATCGTACGTAACTTCCCGTTGTTCGCCGGTTAATTCATCAACTTCCGGCGATGTTATTACAGCGGTGCGAGTGTTGGAATCCCAGTACAGGGTATAGCCTAAACTTTCCAATACTGCACGCAATGGAAGCAGCGTTCTGTTTGCAATAATTTGGGCGGGAACGTCCAGATTGTGGCTAGTGCCGTTTGTGGTAAATACATAGCTGCCAATTGTAATTACAACTACATCGGTACCCCTGGTTAATGTGGCTTGGCGTGCATTCGAGTCCCAGCTAGGTGTAAAGCCCATTGCTGCAAATACATCGCCTACAGGTACCAGAGTTCTATCGTCGATAATAACCGGACCTTGGTCGGTAAAAGTAATTTGCTCGCCGTCCAGTGTAACCGAAACTTCGGTGTTAGCAAAGGTTAAAACGGGTGTAGTATGTGCCAAAATTGCAACAATACTTAGCAAGCATACACACTTAAAAAAAAGCTTCATATTAGTTCCCTCCTTGTTTATATACAAAATGGAGTTTAGCACCGATTTATTTCATTGTCAATTGCATATATAGCAGAAAGAAAGCGGCTTCGCCGCTTCCCACAGGCATCACCCTGTCAACAACTGCAGCATTTTAAACATGGCCTTGTCATGCACGTTAAAGCATGTCCGCCTGCTCATATTAACAATGGCGGGCAAGAAGTCCCACTTTATGCCATCCCAGTATTTGGCCTTTATAATGTTATATTCTTCTGCAGTAAGTGTACGCATTATGTCCGTTAGCTTGTTTTGCTTGTCCATTATAATTTCCTGTTGTGTTAAAAGTTCTTTTATACGCTTATCGTATTTGTCAACAATTTTCCTTGCTTTATGATATGTTGGGTCGCTAATTATACCTTTGCCTTTGGGCATGCCGTCTAAAACAACGCTGTCAATTTCCCTAATGGCCTGTACTTCTTCCTTGGCATTTTCAATTTCTTTTTTTATGCTGCCAAGCCTGTAGGTCATGTCCGGGTAGTTGTATAAAATTTCTTTTAGTTCTTTAAGGGTCATATTCGTAAGCCTCCTAAAACGGCAGTGCCTTTTATTTTAATGGGGCTCTGCCCCAAACCCCGCCGCTCCGCAAGGAATAAATCCTTGCTACACTTCCTCCGCTTCGCTGCGGGAAACGGAGGAATCCATTCAGTCTAAAACGGTAACGCCTTTTTGGGTATTGCCTTAATTTCTTCTTGTATTTGTCCCCAGCCCTTTACCTTTGGCTCGGCACTTTTAAAGGATTGATACCGCCCTTCAAATTGCAGGTCAACTTTGCCCGTTTCCCCAAACTTGCTTTCGCCTTTAATTACAAGCTTAACAGGCTTAAAATTTGCAGAAAATATAATGTCTGCCCACCATAAAAACCATTCCGGCCTTTCCGGGTTCCAAAGCCAATGGTTTTTAATTTTTCGGTGCAGTAATATAAATCCTTTATCCATCAATTGGCATGCCCTCCCCTCATCCATACTCTGCAAAGTCGTATATACAGGCACTGCATATTACTGTGCCGCCAATGCCCGTAAAATCGAAGTACTTTTCATCTTCCGCAATTTCGCATTCGCATTCGCTGCAGGTAAACCCTGTGCGCTTATCGTACCCAGGCGGATACCCGGTGCGCTCAATGGTTTCTATTACCGGATGTGTCATATTTGATACCATTCCTTTCTGTCGGGTCAAGCCCGAAGGTTTGAGGACAGGGTCTTGGAAAATTTGTTCGATTGTGGTATTATTGTGTTAAGGCATGTATATTATATTCACCAATTGGTGAATTGTCAATGCCTAATTTCACCTTTTGGTGAATTATATTATTTTGCAGGACAAAATCGTGCGGAGCGCGACTTTTGGTTGAAGGTTTGGCAAGTGGTAACACCCGAACATCATTTCAAGATGAAAGGAAATAAAAGATGGCTTATAAGTCAGCACAAGAAATGATTGACATGATAAGCGAATATAATTCCGAAATCGAAGAAGTACCCGATGTTTTCGAGGTTCACTGCGATTACCTGATTGACGGAATGACGGCTGAAAATTTTATCGTTGGATACAAGGCTTACCATAGTTTAATGAAACGACTGAACACGGATATGATTGCCACGCCCGAAGACTTTGGGCTTTTATCAGTTGATAAAAAAGGGGTAGCAAAACCAGTTAATAAATTTCAATTTCCTTTTTTGTGGCTTTTCATTGCGCTTGCCCGTTCGGGTGAGGTCAGAAATGGAATGCTTTATGTAAACGGAGCAACATTTATCGAATATGCGAAAGGCAAAAAATTAGGTGCCATCACCACTTATCCACGAAATATTGATTCTATGATAAATAAATTGCCTAAATACGGTTTTGATATTTCAAATTACCATCACGGAGAAGCCACGGATTTTACAATGTCGTTTGCGGAAAACCCTTACTTGCTTCCTGCGATTAAGGCTTCAATCTTGTCAAGATACCAAGAAAAAAGCATTGTTTGTGATTACGCTTGTTTTAATGTCCGAATGTTCAAGACTGCACCAGCGGATAGGATGGATTTTTCCGATACCCATACTGCAAGAAAAATGCCGAAGGAATATATGGACAGGGTCAATGCCATCATCGAAGGGTTTGCCTCCATCGGTCTTTCACCTGCAGCAGAGCGGCATCACAAGTATTGGGTGGGATGGATGAAATTTGGCGTATATTTTCAATTTTATTATGGGGTTGATGGGGTACATGGCATTTTGAATATACACTCTGTACCCACTCATGAAAAATATCTTGCTACGCTTCCCGATAAATATTTGACTTTGATTAAAAACAATTTGGGCTGTAGGGGATGTCGTTGCAAAAATGAAGAATGCAAGCATAAAAATGCGGAAGCAAGAAAATGTAAGGCTTGCCAGCCTACGGTAAGTGCGTGTCACGGGCGGCAAACAGTCCATTTATTCGGAAAAGAAAGGGTTTTGTGCAACCCTTCTGGCTATATGATGATTAATTTCCCCACTTGCATAGAAGATATACCACATGCGGTTGATATAATCGCAACAATACACGGCAAAAAAAGGCTTAATCTTATAAAATAAGGGCAAGTTATTCTTATATTCGTGCTGACAAGCACTAAAGCCCCAGTGGGGCGCACCTTGTTATTCTTGACAATCGAATACTACAACTATCTGAAAAATAGAGAAGAGGTTACTATCTATGTCTGAAATGGTTTTGAGTGTAAAAGCGTTGCCTGAAACTTTACTATTGAAGCAGGCCACTCACGGCAGTGTACGATTATATATGAATAGGGTAAACCTTTACGAGGTATATTATGGGTTTTATCGTGAGTATTGAAGGGTTCTATCCTAACGGCAGACCATCACGAATTTGATGCTATTGAAAGTAAAGAAAATCTTGTGTTCAATTGGTTGTACTGCCGTCAAGGGCTTTGTGAAAATAAATTATTGAAAGTGCCATTATGTGAATGTTATAATTAATTCCATTACAATTAACCGGGAGGGTAACAGAATGATTTTTTATAATGCAAGAGCGATTATAACAAAAAAGGAAAATGGCATTGAAATGGTTTTAGTCCAACGATGTTTTAGAACAGGTATGCCAAAGCATTTTGAGTTCCCCGGTGGTTGTAACGAATGGGGCGAATCTATTGTAGAAACATTGAAGCGTGAAGTTATGGAAGAAGTGGGGCTAACTGTAACCAAAATCTACGGAATAGAAAATTACAAGGATAAAGATGATGTGGAAACATTCACACCTTATTCGGTTTATTTCGGCAAACAAGGTTGGATTTTTGGTTCAGGCTACGAATATGAAGGCGAACGAGGAAAATCGGTTGGTGTACATTTCAAATGTGAAGCAGAAGGTACTCCGCTTGAAAAAGGCGATAAAACAGTTGAAATTCAATGGGTCACAACAGAAAAGTTGAAGGTACTGCTTAATGAACCAAATATGTTCGGGGATATAGACAGGGGAGCCGCAGAATTATACTGTTCTGAATGTGGGTTGTAGGCAAAGTTTCATGCCGATAGGCGCGAAAGCCTCCGGCATGGTGCGCCGCACCGGGTTTGCGCCGGTGTATAAGTGCGCACCTTGTCCTTTCTGTTGGTTGGGCAGGCTAAAGTTTGAGATTTCAAAAGGAGGTGGTGCTCCATGCCGACAGAGGTATATATATTTCACGGTCAGAAATTTGAATGGGATACGGACAAAGGTTTGCATAACATAGAAAAGCATGGTATCCCCTTCAAAGAAGCCGCTACTGTTTTCCGTGATGACAGAGCTTCCGTTTTTGACGATGATGAGCATTCATTTGACGAAGAAAGATTCAAAATTATAGGCATTAGTGGAAATTTGAGACTGTTGACCGTGTGCCATTGCTACAGAAATGATGATTCCACAGTACGGATAATATCCGCAAGGAAAGCGACCAAAGCCGAACAAACAAAATATAGGAGGTAACGATATGAACAATGAAAAAATTGATACCAGTGATATTCCGGAAATAACCGATTTTTCAAAAGCTCGCCCTAACCCTTATGCTGAGAAAATAAGAAAACATGGTTATTCGATTACTATTCACTACAGCCCTGAAGATGTTGCCAGAATGACAAAAAACACAATTGATAAAATAAAAGGGCTTGATATGCTTGAATTAGACCCAGACGAAAAAGAAGCACTTAGGAAATATGAGGAAGCTCACAAAAGCTATGTAAATTGATGAAATTCTCCCTTCCCGTACAGCTAAGCGCTTTATTTATGCCGTAAATGAGCCGACAGCCATGTTGTTTAGTAGACTTGTTTCTCAAGCCCCTTGATAGCATAGCAAATGGATAAGATAAAGCTACCAAAAGCGACAGGATGATTGGTGTTATCCTGCCGCTTTTGGCGGTGGTTGCCCGCCCCCCCTTTTCAAATTAGCATCAACCACAACATTTAAGGAGGTAGATAAAAATGTTCTTGGAACGCATACTAACCGAAATTTCCAAGAAAGGGATAACAAAAAACAAGATGCTGTCAGACTTGGGCATTAACCACAATGCATTTGCAAAGTGGGAAAACCCAAACAGCACCCCCAGGGGGGAAACCCTGGCTAAAATTGCAGAATACTTTAACGTTACTACAGACTACTTGCTGGGTCGCACTAGCAATAAAACCGAAGATATCGCAAGCGGCCTAGAGGCCCTTGTTCGGGAACTGGAACTTGCCCAAGACGGCCTTATGTTTAATGGGCAGCCTCTAGACCAAGAGACCAAAGAAATACTAATTTCCAACCTGGAACACACAATAGAAATGGGCAAAAAGTTTGCCTTAACAGGCCAGCCCAAAACTACAGAGATTATTGCAGAATTACAAGAGAAAATGGACAAGCAGTAGGCGTGTTATAAACACACCCGGGCAAATGGGAGGGCCTTTATGCGCAGCAGTCCCCACAGCAAATGGGCATCTTTTATGGTTAGGGAGTTTGGCACAAACAACCCCTACGAGATATGCCAGTATCTAAACATTAACGTTTCTAAGGTACACCTTGGGTCGCTTAACGGTTATTACACACAAAGCAGCGGGAAAGGGCATATTTATATTAATAACGCCCTGGACGAACATATGCAGCGGGCCATTTGCGCCCACGAGCTGGGGCATGCCGTCATGCATACAGACGTAAACATCCGCTTTATGGTAGAATGCACGTTTTTTTCTAAAAGTAAATTTGAACGGGAAGCTAACCTATTTGGTGCGCACCTTCTGCTTCACGATATCCGGGGCCGCATTGCCGATTACGAAAATTTGACCCACTACGAAATTGCCGCTGTAGAATGTGTGCCTGTAGAATACATAGAGCTTATTTTGCTTTACGGAATGCCAATTGCTATGAAGATTGCCGAACCGGAAGAAACAACAGAACCGGTGACTCCTGTATTGGTAGTTACACGCAAAGAAGTAAAGCCCCCAATTACCGAAGCCGAGCAACAGAGACGCCGTGCAGAAAAAGCATACAAACGGATACGCAGCAATTTAAAGGCCCAAATAAAGGAATACGAAATGGCTTTAAGTTTGCACCCACGTAAACGGCGGCTAGGGGATGACGAGTTTGAAAAGTATATTAAGGATTTAAAACAGTAAACTCCCCGGAAAGCCTAATGTCATCGGAACTGGCACCAACCATTACATGAAACAAGCCCGGTTCTACAACCCATTTGTAATCGCGGTTTAGCAGCCGCAACTCGTAATGTCCAAGTGTCATTGTAACTGTCTTACGTTCCCCAGGCTGTAAATGAATACGGGCAAAGCCTTTTAACTCTTTTCTGCCGGTTACAACAGATGTGTATACATCGTTAATATACAGCTGCGGCACTTCTTCCCCGGCAATTGCACCTGTGTTTATAACATCAAAACTTACCTGAATTTCCCCTGCTGTGGGGATGGTTTTTGCGGAAAGCATTAAATTTTCGTAAGCAAAAGTTGTGTAACTTAACCCGTAGCCAAAATGGTACAACGGATGATAATCCATTTCTACATATCGTAGGCCGCCAGCGGGTTTGCGGCTATAATGCAGTGGAACTTGACCTATGGATTTTGGGAAAGAAAATGGCAAACGCCCGGCAGGGTTAATGTCGCCAAAAATAGCTTCTGCCATGGCTTGTCCGCCCATTTGCCCAGGGAACCACGCTTCCAGTATAGCCGGGATGTGTTTATTTTCCCACATTAAAGTAAGGGGCCTGCCGTTTTGAAGTACAAGTACAATTGGTGTCCCTGTTTTATAAACGGCCTGCACCAGTTCTAACTGCCGCCCCGGCAGGTTTAGGTCTGTACGGTCAAGGTTTTCGCCGCAGGTTTGTTCGGAATCGCCTACGGCTATAATTGCGACATCGGCTTTACGGGCTATTTCTACCGCTTCTGTAATGTCAAAGTCTATATCGCTGTAGCCAAAAACAACACGACCCCCGCGGGCCTTATTCCTGTATTCGATACGTATGTCATACTCCTTGCCTTTTTTTAGGGGGAAGTTTGCAAGTATTGTCATTTTGTCGTTAAATTCCCAAGCGTCTACAACAAGAACATTGTCGATATACAGACGCATGCTGTCCATTGTGCTAATGCCAACCTGGTAGTTCGTATCTTCTTGGGGCACAAGTTTACCTGTCCAGCGGATAGAGTATTGGTTCGCATTTACACCATCGCCCGGGGGAGAAAACCACCAGTTAAAATTAATGGAAGTATCGATACGGCTTAAGGCGGGCTCACCGTGCATATCCATATTGTTAAAGTACTCCCCAAGTAAGCCATTCTCGCCTGACGGCGTACGCAAAATTTTTGTGCCAAATGGCATCAGTACAGCGTCCAGGGTATCACAGCCTTGGGAATACAGCACCTTTGTAGAAGGTGAAACTATATTGCGGATACCGTCCAGCAGGGTTATCACTTCGTTTTTCGAATAAGGTGCGGTGTAGTCCCCCATGCGGGGTTCGTCTGCACTTGGGCCAATTACCGCAATGGTGCCAATATCTTTGGAAAGGGGGAGTATCCCGTCGTTTTTAAGCAAGGTCATTGCCTTACGGGCTACGTTTAAAGCGGTGTCTAAATGTTCTTTGCAGCGTTTTGTTTTATCAAACAATGTTGGGTCTGTATAGGAATTTTCAAACAGCCCCAGCATGAATTTTACACGAAGAACCCTGCGTACCGCCAAATCTATAGCGGATTCCGGCATTTCATTGGTGTGTACAAGGTCTATTAGGGTTTCCTGATAAAATTCGTGTGTAAAATCGTAAAACTGCATATCGACCCCTGCCATCAGGCCCAATTTAATAGCTTCCCGGCTATCGGCAGCTACATAGTGGGAAGTATGAAGCATCTTAACGGCGGTCATGTCTGCACGTACAAGCCCCTTCATGCCCAACTGGTTGCGGAGTATTTCCGTTAGCATTTCATAGTCCCCGGCAACGGGGATGCCATCTATAGAAGTATAGGAACACATTGCATTTAATGCCCCTGCATCAAAGGCCGCTTCAAACACAGGTAAGCAATAAGCATAATGTTCGTGACGGCCCATTGCCGCCGGGGCACAGTTTAACCCGCCAACCGGCTGACCATATCCCGAAAAATGCTTTGGCTCTGCCACAACACGATCCGGGGCGGAAACATCATCCCCCTGCAAGCCCTTAATCATTTCTTTGGCAAACTTAGATGCCAGATACGTGTCTTCGCCGTAGCCTTCTTCTACCCTGCCCCAACGAGGGTCGCGACCCAAGTCAAGCACAGGAGAAAATGTTTCGTGAATGCCAAGGCTGCGGGTTTCCCGTGCAATACCGTGGCCCTGTTTATTGGCAAGCTTTGGCTCCCATGTTGCAGCCAATGTAATTTGCTGCGGGAAAATTGTACATTCCGCTCTGTTTAAACCGTGGAGTGCCTCTTCCGACACCAGCACAGGTATACCAAGGCGGGTATTATTTTTAGCATACTCCTGCACTGCATTGTTTATTTCCGCTGTAGAATTTCTGCTTTGCAAACATCCAATTCCAGCATCCCCTACTACAGTAGTAAGTTTATCCTTATCTAATGTTGCCGTGTCGCCGGGCTCTTGGCTTGATATTTCCCGCATGGAATACATGTCCAACTGGCGCACTTTTTCTTCAAGAGTCATGCGACTAAGCAAGTCATCTATCCTATCTTCCACAGGCATAGAGCTGTCTTTGTAAATTTCTTTTTGCATAGGTTTATCTCCTTTTCATTTTTCCTATCTTTTATAAACAATATTGCCCCCAAGAATTGTCATGTCTACTTTAACGTCCATTATTTCGACGGGGTTTATTGTAAAGATGTCTCTATCTAGTACACACATATCGGCAAGGAAGCCCGGTGCAATACGGCCTTTTTTGTTTTCTTCAAAACTTGCATAGGCCGATTCGATAGTATAGTTATCAATGGCGCGGGATAAAGACACACATTCGCCAGGGTTATACCCATGGGCAGGTTCGCCTTTCAAGTCTTGCCGGTTTACAGCACAGTGAATATTGTTCATTGTATTCAAATCTTCAATAGGTGCATCTGTGCCATAACTTGCATGAATACCAAGCTTGTCCATTGTGTTAAAAGCATAGGAAGTATCGGCAAGTTCTTTACCTACACGGGATTCCACTACTTTCATGTCGTAATGCAAGAAAATTGGCTGCACCAAAGCCAATACATCTGTTTTTTTGAAACGCTCAAGCAGTGGCAAATCCGTTATCTGGCAGTGGATTATGCCATGGCGTAATTTATTGGGGCTGCCCGCCAACATATCTTCATAGGCAGTAAGAACCATATCTATAGCACCGTCCCCAATTGCATGAATTACACAACCGAAATCTGCATTGTTTGCGGTTTTTACCATTTCGTCAAGCTGTTCGATTGTCATGCAGTAAACCCCGGCAGTGCCGGGCTCGTCATGATACGGGTTACGCATTGCAGCGGTGTGTGCCCCAAGCGACCCATCTACAAACATTTTAATAGGGCCTATTTTGTGCATATCATTGCCCTGCCCCATTTTTTGCCCGGCTGCAATAAAACCCTGCAGCCCGCCTATATCTGTAAAGCAGCACTGGTGGTAAGTTCGCAAAGTGCCTTGGTTACGGCTATAAACTAAATTGTATGCATCAAGCATGGTGCGCCAGTTTTCGTTACGCAAATCGTTTGTTTGCACCGACGTTATTCCATGACTTGCGGCATATTCCATGGCGGCCTTAATTGTGGCTGCCATATCTTCTATACTTGGTGCCGGCTTTAAACAGTCCAACAAAGCCAATGCATTTTCCGTAAGCAAGCCCGTAGGCTCGCCATGTTCATCTTTACGAATTTCGCCCCCCGGTACATCCGGCGTATTGCGTGAAATACCCGCTAATTTTAAAGCCAATGAGTTTGCCGTTGCCAAATGTCCGCAGGCACGAGTTGCTATAATTGGATGTTCTGCAGATATCTTGTCTAAATCGTAACGGGTTAGTGGGCGGGGGCAGTCTGTAAAATAGTCCTGATTCCAACCCCGTGCAAAAACAGGGCGGTTTGGGGCAATATTATTATTGACAATATAACTGCGCCCGGCGGCTATGCAATCTTCAATAGATGTAACATCCATTAAGTTAAGCAGCGAACGCATAACTCCTACATTGTACAAGTGCAAATGGCTGTCGTTAAACCCGGGCAATACTGTACGCCCTCCCATATCAATTACTTCGCAACCGGCGGTAAGGCTACTAATTTCACTATCCGTTCCCACATGGGTTAAAACCCCGTTTTCTGAAATTACCGCTTCTGCAAAACGGCCCTCATTCAGATAAAACTTGCCGTTTATAAATGCTTGCTTCATGGTCCCTCCTGTTGTACATCATATTATTACATAAAATACGATAACACACCTATGCCCCGGAGGCAAGGCGTGTAGTTGTAACGGCACACGGGAATTGTTACTGGGTATAGTCTATGAATTACGCAGGGCGTGAGAGGATAGAGGTGTAAAAAGCCTATACATTTTAAGGCCCCAGTAAATAACCCGGGGCCTTAAAATGTATGTGTTTAGGTTTAATGCAATGTGCGCTAAGCGGGCACAACATAAGCGCACATTGCGCAAGTTGTCAATTAACTCCAATTGTTTGCACTTCGTCAAGAGGTTTGAGAAAATAAATACGTTGCAGTAGAATACACTAAAAGTAAAGAAACCCTGCAATTCATATAATATACTTGTAGCAGGAGGTGAGAGAGTGGATTGGCAAAAGTGTATGAACCAAGCACTTGATTATATCGAAAGTAATCTAACTGACGAAATAGATTATTCTGTAGCGGCACAGCACATGAATTGTTCTGTGTGGGAGTTTCAGCGTATATTTTCCTTCATGGCGCAAGTGCCATTATCAGAATATATACGGCGGCGCCGTTTAACGCTTGCGGCACATGATATCCAAGTCAGTAAAGATAAGATTATTGATGTTGCCTTGCGTTATGGCTACGATTCTCCTGCTGCTTTTTCGAGAGCCTTTAATCAGTTGCATGGTACAACGCCAAAGTCAGCGCGCGATAGCGGTGTAACACTTAAAGTCTTTCCTCGTCTTGTGTTCCAATTTATCCTAAAAGGAGTTGTATCTATGGATTA
>Ga0123355_10007477_pt1 | contig 16377 bp, 8 predicted proteins | sample TergutEmb28metaG_3_FD_89872 | JGI IMG/M metagenome (GOLD analysis project Ga0123355, IMG submission 89872) | Embiratermes neotenicus P1 segment gut microbial communities from Petit-Saut dam, French Guiana - Emb289 P1 | ecosystem: Host-associated > Arthropoda: Insects > Digestive system > Gut ...
CCCCCCCCCCCCCCCCCACCACAAAATTTCGGAGGGACGCAGTGACCATTCCGAAACTTGCTTCTCCTTTTCATTACCAGTCGTGTCTACATCAATAAACGCCACTGAAAGAACGAAAATAATAACTTTCACAGAAACTCTTTAAAAGAAACGGGGAACAAGAGAATTTGATAGCGTACATTGATGTTGGTTACTCAGAACTGGGCCTTGGACTTTCGTAATGGTTTCGCAAGAGGAAGTCAGACCGTTAGATATTTATAGCCAGTAAAAATGTATTGCAGCCTCAAGTTCAGTCGTCTGTTGTGAGCGCGCGTTAATTCAATAATGCGGAACAGAGTTTTCTGTTATGTTCTGTCTGGTCATAACTGTGCACAAATTTGACTCTAGGCTTGCTGTAAACTGAACTCTTAAAAATTTGCGACCAGTGGAAAGTAACAGAGACTCATATTTTTGGTGGGATCTATGTTTTCTCTGCAAGTTTTGCCTGGAGATAATGGATCCAACTGAAGCAGTGAAGGCCAAAACCTTACCGCTTAGTAACGATCAGTAGGAGCTCTACCAATTGTAATATATGTGAGCTAATTACGGGCGCAGCTGCGGAGAGCATAATCTCAGCTACAGAGCTGGACGACCGAGGAAACGTGGTTCGATTCTCGAAACCCATCACTACTACTACTACTACTACTACTACTACTACTACCACTACCACCACCACCACCACCACCACCACCACCACCACCACCACCACCACCACCACCACAACTTCCATAATCATTACTAGTACTACCACCACCACCATTGCCACCACTACAACTGCCACAATCATTACTACTAGTACTACTACTACTACTACTACTACTACTACCACCACCACCACCACCACCACCACCACCGTTGCCACCACCAGAAACGCCACAATCATTACTACTACTACTACTACTACTACTACTATGACTACTTCCACCATCACCATTGCCAGCACAACAACTAGCAGAATCATTACTACTACTACCACGAATACTTCCACCATCACCATTGCCAGCACCAAAACTGCCACAATCATTACTACTACTACTACTACTACTACTACTACTACTACTACTTCTACAACTACAACCAACAAAACTACCACCATTGATGTCCGGCACAGCCTCCAGACCACTTCTCGAGCCCACCCAGTCTCATACCCCTTCCTCTTACTAATAGGATGCAAGAGGTTTCTTTCTCCGGGGAAAAAACGGCTGGGGCGTGAAACTAACAAATAGCTTCCATCTACTGCTAAGGTTAGAATGCGTGGAGCTGCACTCCATTCCGTCAGTCCGATATGTAAAATGTAAAACTATCCCTGTACTGGCCTGGACTGGCTCCGTGGGTTCCAGGAGGCTGAGGCTTCCAGATTCAAGACAGTCAGCACATGAAGGTGGCACAGTCAGTACGACATGTAGTGCGGCTTAATTAAGCACAGAGGCAACTTTATTTTCACCTTCACCTTTTTTTTTTCTTCTGTCTTAGAGGTTAGCCTCTTTCTTGTTTTCGCCTTCAGATAAATTACACTTTTAATATTGTGTTACGTATCTTGTGTTCCTCAGTTTGTAACTGTGTAGTGCCTTTGAGAGTCTTATCCCATTCTTAAATTATGTTACTGTGTTGCCATGTTATGTTATTATGTTACCACAATTTTCCTCTAATTTCCTGTTTCCTCCTTCACATTAAAGATGCTTAATATTTAACGTATTTCTGTGTTGGTCCTAAATGATTCGTGGAGTCAATCAAGTCGCTTAATTACTTATTTACTTATTCCATGGAGCAGAGTCCTTCTGGAGCAGCTAACTGGTTCTCAGCTAGTCAAGAAATTCCCCGTATTTTATAGAACCCGAAAGTTCATTACCACATTCACAAGTGCCCGCCACCTACCCCTATCCTGAGCAAGATCGATCTAGTCCGTGCCCCAATCCCACTTCCTGGAGATCAATCTTAATATTATCCTCCCATCTACGTCTGGTCTTCCAAGTGGTCTCTCGTTCCATCAGGTTTCCCCACCAAAACCCTGTGTGCTTCTCTCCTCTCCACCACACGTGCTACATGCCCTGCCTGTCTCAGTCTTCTCGATTTGATCACCCGAACAATATTTGGAGAGGAGTACGGATCATTAAGCTCCTCATTATGTAATTTCTCCACTCCCGTGTTACCTTGTCCCTCTTAGGCCCAAATATTCTCCTCACCACCCTCTTCTCAAACACCCTCAACCTACATTCCTCCTCCAATGTGAGTGACCATGTTTCAAACCCGTACAAAACAACAGGAAAAATTGTGGTTCTTTATATCTTAATCTTTATATTTTTGGATAACAAACAAGAAGACAAAAGATTCTGCACCGAATGATAGCAAGCATTCCCTTACTTCAATCTGCCCTTAATTTCTTCCTGGATAGAATTTTGATATTTTGAGTTTGTTTCGCAATATGTGAACTCTTCCACCCTTTCAAAGGAATGATTATCGATCTTTATAGTGTGACTTTGTCCTGTATTCTGATCTCAAGACCTTACCATGTACTTAGTTTTATCAGCATTCACTTCTAGTCCAGTCTCCTTACTAGCAAATACTAAATCATCTTTTTTTTTTCTTTGTAGCATATACGCTTCCGCCCAGTATATTAACATCATCATCATCAACAACCAGAAACTGATGTATACCATTTAGTTTGAAACCACCCTAGTTTACCTGAACCCTGCTAATGGCATACTCCAAAGTGAAGCTGAAAATCGGTGGCAATAAAGCGTCTCCTTGTTTTAAACCATTCTTAGTAGGAAACACGTCAAACAATTTTTTTCTTACCCGGACTGTGCTGTATTCAGACACATTTTTGTTAGACGTACCAGTTTCATGAGGATACCAAACTCAATGAGAATATTATACATGACCTCCCTCCTAATTGAGTCATAAGCTTTCATGAAGTCTGTAAGAACTGCTGCACTGCTGCATTGTATTCCCATTTTTCTCAAGTATTTGGCGCATGAAGTATATATGAGCAGCAGTTGACCTGTTGCGTCGAAATCCGCATTGAAGATCCCCAACAATTTCTTCTGCATAGGGATTTAACCTTGACAGCAAGATGTTGGAGTGAAATTTGTACGTAGTTGACAACCGTAATATGCCTGTAAAATTACTACAGTCTGTTCTATCGCCCTTCTTATAAATAAGTACAATGATCGACTCCTTCCACCCCTCAGGCAATTCCTTCTTATTCCAAATAGAATTAATAAGTTTATGGATCTCAGAGCAAATTGTTCTACCCCCTTGCTTTAATGAGTCCTGCTGGCATTTGGTCAGTACCTGGTGATCCATGTCCTTTTGGCTTTTCAATAGCCATCTCAACTCAAGGCACTCGGCCCAGGCTCTAGAAGCTCTGCTGTGTGTGTTTCTGTTTGCCTATCATCACTAACCCTATGTACATTCAATAGTTGAGAGAAATGTTTCCTCCACCTAGCCAAAATACTGTGGGAATTTGTAACCAAATCACCCTTCTCATTCTTTACTGTGTTAGTTCTAGGCGGGTAACCAATCTTAAAGTCGCTAGTGCCCCTATACAAGTCTCTGATATTTTTTATCTCACTGTTAATCTCATATTCATTTATTTTAGCTTTCATATATTCATTCCTTTTGTTCATGAAGTACCTACTAACTTCACGTTTTAGATTGCTTTGGTTTGGATCCTGGTGCCACTGCATTTTAGCCTGCTCCTCTGATCTAAAATTCTTCATCAAACCATGGTTTTTGATGCTTCAATTCGTACAGACATAGACTTTCTTTAGCTGAGGTTTCGATATTCTCTTTAATATTTTCCCAAGCCTTATTTATGTCTTCGCTATCACATATGATCTCCAAAGCTGCAAACCTGTTTGAGATTTTAACCTGATACTCTTTCCTAACCTTCAGCTCAGTTAGCTTCCTGAGATTGAATCTTTCCTCATGAAATGTCTCTGTTGTTTTTGTACTTACTGCCATTTTTTCTCTAACTTTGCAACCATCAGATAATATTCAGTATCACAGTCACTTCGCCTGAAAGATCATACATCAAGTATAATCGGATGCCATCTTCTGTCTTTCAATATGTGATCCATTTGATTGTGAGTCTTCCCACCAGTAGAGGTCCTGGTATATTTATGGATGTTTCGGTGTGGGAACATCGTGCTATTAACAAGTAGATTATTTGATGTGGCGAAGTTCATTGTTCTAGCTAACACCATTAATACTACTCTCCAGAGGTCGACTATCATTCGCAATTGTCTGTTTGAAACTATCCTCTTTCTCCAATTTTACATTAAAATCTCTTAACAGAATTTTCGTATGGTAGTTAAGAAAATGCTCGACAATCTGCTTAATTCCTCATAAAAACTGTCTTTTGAATCGTCACTTTTCTCCTAACTTGACCCATGCACATTCAAAACAGGATAAACCATCCACCATTCAGAATTATGTATTCCATCCTATCGCTACCAACCTCTACTCTCTTAACCGCTGATATTATTCTGTGGTGTACAAAAAACCCTGTTCCAAATTGTTGAATTTCGTTTCGTTTGATTTAATTTATTTTGAACTAATTCGACCCTTATTTTATTCGACTTTTTCACTGTCAGATTTTCACAGCTGTAATAAAGGTAAGCACTGTTGTCGTGTTATGAAGTCCTGTGGCATTCAAATGGTTTTTAGGCGCGTTCGCAAGATTGCGGAAAGCGAATTTTAACTTCGTCATGTCTGCCAGTCCGTCTGTCCATCTGTCCGCTCGAGGCAACTTGGCTGTCAGTACGAGAAATGTTTCAGACAAAATTTGTAGAGAAAATGAAAACACACCTTTTATGTTCAAGAACTTTTTTTTTTTAAATTGTGCCGTTCATGAGATAAAGTGGAACAATACTGTAGACCAGGGGAGGCCATAGATTACAATATGGCGCATGTATTCTCGATACCCTAGTCTACAAACACACACTCAGAATATGTAATAGTTATTTCGTTTCCCCTGCAAACTTGGTTGAACTAACGCGCCTCAATATTGCGTTATACGTACACTGTCTGTGTTGTTAATGTTTGTCGTGTCTTTGTTGATTATATTTTTTTATGGATCTATATTCGAACTCCTGTTAGCACACGTGTCTTACACTTATCTACACGTTTCTGAAGTATTATAGTTGTGTCATATTTGTCTTTATTTATTTTGTGATATATAAAGTTGAGAAGCGCCTCATCTATTCACAATACTATACTTTGTCTTGACAAATTGGTTATGTATTATTACGTTCGTAATATTGTTACAAAATACTTACCTATAATGAATGATACGAAGTACTACAGAACTCCACTTTTCCGAATCAATTGGGAGGGCAAGCCATCCGCATAAGCAGAAAATTCGAATAACTGGATTTAGCTTTGGAAATAGGCTACATTTGTAGTTTGCAGTTCGGCTGTTACTATTTACAGTATGTACCTGCGTCGACCACGCCTGTTATGAAGTTCTAAAAGCCATAACACTGTACTGTACTTGGTCCAGTAATCGGTAAGTTCAATGCGAGTTAGTTTTCTGGAATTCTAGACGAATTTAACGGAAAGGATAAGCCGACCCGGATATCCAGCGTCCGAATGAGTGGAGTTCTACTCTACGTACAAATGGAAACATAAAGAAAAAAAATTACGATAAGTATGTCTACAAGAATAATCTGTACCGTCATACCGAACCTTATAGTAGCACCGTTGTCCATCAGGTGATAAGGTTTAGATGCTTTCTGTTGGCTATGAACTTGTTTGTTTATTGTAATCCTATTACACACAGAATCTTTCGCAACCTAAGTAAGCTTACTAAAAGAGCCTAAAGGCGAGGCTGTTACTATTTTAGCCGGTCGGTAAGATTCAGCACCTGAACGCCGGCCTCTTTCTTATTGGAGTAGTGCACTTTGTGATTCCCACTTTTTGGGTGTTATCGAATAATACAATCGAGTGCTAGAGGTCGTAGTGTACTGCAGGAAAGAGCACTAAGCCTGCCCTACTCTGCATGCAGAGCGCGCTCTGTTTCAGGTAAGCCCCATACTTGTGAACATTTTCACAGGACAGGCGTACCAAAGTTGCGTAGTAAAATTCAGGTTGGGATTTATGTAATGAAGTCATAAAGTCTAGGCCTGTGTTCACGGTAAAGGGCCTTTTACGAACTTCTCTTCTGGTATGAATAATATTACGAATTCCTGGTCTTTCCTAATTCGCGCACGACTTCTGAGTTAATAATCTCCATTAACTTTTGTTTCCTAAGCCTCCTTTATGGTAAGGAGTGGGCAAACTAAGCTATTACCATCGACTGGGAGAAAGATGATGGTGCTAAAATTTTTGAAAATTGAGCTCTTGCTGTAGGCCCACGTTTACTTATTTTGAGATTCTTAGTTTTGACATGAAACTGTACAATTCTCTCGTTGCAGATAATTCGTAATGTCACTCAGGACATAGTTCTAAAAGAAAGTGATTCCTAAACTGAATGCCTCAAAAGTCTGTGATGAAACGTTCATTGCAGAAGACTAAACCGATGAATTGTATGGACATGATACCAAAAATGACTAAAAAGGGAATAGGTAATACAGCCGAGCATGTTATAATATGGAGAACTTCCAAGTACTGGAATTGCATTGGTTCAAGGGGAGAATGTTCCAAGCAGTATCCCCGGTTGTTAACATTACTGTTAAATATGAATTTGTTCGGGGATTGTCTAGACTAATAGCTATGACAAGACAGGCGATATACGTATAACCTGACAGTGAGGCGCTTTCGCGAAACCATTGCTGCTGTAACAAACCAATAAGTATAACATATTCCGAGAGTGTGTTTGTAGCCTTAGGTATCCATAATGCAATGCTCATGCACCATATTGTCATCTGTGGCCTGTTTGGCTCTACGATATTTTCCCACATTATCTGACAAACGGTACGATTGTCTGGAAAAAAAATACTGAACGTGAAATGTGTGTGTGTTGATTTTCTCTGCAAATTGTGCCTGAAAGGTTTCTAATTCTAGAAATAATGGAGCAAGATGTTATCACAAATGTACACAGATCTCCGTGTAACGTACCCGTTATCCTGGTCGGGTTTTAAAAAACTTGAATTTTCTCGTCAGATTTTCCGAAAAATAGTCATAAAATATCATGGAAATCTGTGCTGTAGGAGTCGAGATTTTCTAGGCGGACGGACTGACAGAAGGTCAGGCAGAGAGACAGACACACAGACAGACATGACGAGGCTAATAGTCACTTCTCGCAATTTTGCGAAGGCGCATAAAAACACTGGCTGTTTCAGAGAGTGTTTTTACGACAGACGGTAATGTACGTTGTTCAGCATAACAGAAATGTGTTACGTCATGTTATGTGCCTCATTTAAAGAGGCTATAAATTCCAAGATTATGTTGTGTCGTTGACATCTGAATGAATCAGTATGGAATAATGATAGAATAATTCTGACAGGGAACAGCCGCTCTACTGGTAAAGAAACCTGTCACAGTGCCTCTGTGTCCGCAACAGTTACGACACGGTAGATGTCGCAGGAAGTGAAGAATTTTAGCCGAGCTCTAAATGCATTTTATAAGAGAAGCTTATATAAATAATTGGCGTCAACACCCCCTGTTGAACGACTGGAAGATTACAGAGTGCCAAGTCAAAGACATTTTAAAAGACTGTTGGACAACACGAATGTTGACACTGAAACGGTTCACACTGACGCCCTAAACTTATGATTGATTCACAATAAATTCTAACAGTTCGGTTTACATTCTTATGCATACTAATGTGTATTCTGAAACACAGGACGTGTGAAAATTATCTTTACAACTCCCTTCGTGTGTAAGAACCTTATGAAAAGGTACTGACATTCTGTTAATTGCGATGGAGCTGAGTCGCACATACGGAGGGTGAAAATGAGAACGCTCACCTTCTCCTACAACCAAGGTTAAAACCTAGTGGAGTTATACCTCCAGTACTCCATATTTTTTCATGGCACAAACACGGAAAGTTTGCCTCTACCTGGGCTGAAACTCAGTTATAAAATGAGGAAAACCCATTCGAACACAACAGTTTTATATGTAAAATATTTTTATTTTAGCAACATTTTCGTTAAACTAGTTCCGCTGCTCATTTAGACTTTCGATGTTGATGCTGAATGACTGACATGTTGTGGGGTCAGCTGCTGCGTTCCGCGAAAATGAGCAGGCAGGCATATTTTAAGAGTGCAAGCGTACTTGGGCACTGATACTGCATATATGACGTTATTTAATGCGACCTGTGCGTTTATTCTTATCACGAATTTCTTGTCTGAGTAATATTGTAGCACGAAGAGCACAATGGCTGCCCCCAAAAGATTCCGTTTTACAATTATTAATAATAAAAATTCGGAGATTTTCAAAGTCCTTTTTTAAGACACACGTGAACATACCGCCAAGTTCAGATTGAAATACTACTTTCACATGACAAGAATAAAAAACACTGCGAAAAATTGTGTGTAATTGGGATATACACTTATTGTACTGAAAGATGTATACAGAAGGGAACGCAAAAGTGTAGTGTATAGTTACTAATGTATAGTCATTGATGGCCTCAGATTAGCACAGTGAAACACGCGAAGCCAGTAGGTATCGTTAAGTGCTTCCCAGAAATGTTTTTCACCCCCTAAAGGGTAATGGTAATCACATGCTTTAGCATTCAAGATTTCTCCATTTTGCTACACATTCTATTTATTTCTGTCAAATGGTTCTCAGAACAAAGAACTCTTCATCCCTTAAACAGCATTACGAGATTAGTCCTTATAATAGAAACGTAGTTTTTTTTGTGTGGTCGAGGTTGAGTTTTCAAATATTATATACGTGAACTTGTACTTAAAAGGTTAATATCGAAGGAGGATGAATGCGACTCTGTGTTAGCTCATATTCTATGGACCTTCAGTTACATTCTCTTCTCATTTTCGACGTTATTACAAAGCCTTTAGACGCCGCGTGTGTGTGAAGTGTGCCACCGCCTGTTATTGGGCGCCGTTACAATAGCGGATTTTCTTGGCCACATTCTCCAGATGGGGGGCAGAACACAAGGGTCCGCCCTTCCTTTGTAGTACTGTACAAAACTATACTCAAAGATACCCACACTTGTAGCCTTCAACACAGTTTCAATGAGAGGCTGTAGTATATGAATCCCCCCACCAAGTTTTTCGAAACACGTTTATGCGCTGGTGGTGTGAAACTGTGATGTGGGGTGTGACGTGATGTAATTTAGTAAACCGTGAACACCGTTTCGGATCAAAGTGCTGCCCCTGTGTTCAGGAAAGGCATAGTATGTGGTCTAAACATATTACTTTAAGATCAGCACAAACACCCTTCCTTGTATTGCCCTTGAACTTGTAACCTATTTTAAGGGCGCCTGCATTTGTGTGGGGTGGCAAAGGGTCTCGTTTTTATTTAATACGGTTACCCTAAGTTTAAAATGCAGCCGTCATCCTCGTAGGAGCAGGGGATTTAAAATTCTGTGTTCCCGGTCATAAAGGCTAGGCCATTACAGTTACAACAGCAAGTGTGTAAATTATGAATCGAATGGGACTTCCATTTTCAGTGGCGTTGAAAATTTAATCGGCTGACAGAAATGTTGACAGTTTGAGTCTGTGGAGCAGTCCACTCGATGCGCTTACATCTGCGCTTAGATCGGGGCCAATTGAACATGATTCCAGCTGTTTATTCGTCCCGTGCCTGTCAAAATGCCGTCATCATTCTTCCATCGCCTACCTATTATATATGCAAGTTACATTTTGTCACCGGCCGTTCTGTGCTACCAGTGGCAGACTGCGGATTTCAACTCTAAAATCACTTCATAAATTAAGAGGCTGTTTTTTAATTCCTGTTTCATGGCTCACACAAGTGGTCAATGTCAACTCGTCATTCATTGTTCGAGGCTTTGGGTTATAAATTAAATTAGTCCACCCTCATTCTCTCTTAAATATAGCTCATTATATCTCTGTTGCCAACTTAGAAAATCCATACAGCAACAACAGTTCTTCGGTACAGATAATACTGGAAATCGATTATAATTTTTTGAGTCGATATTTCCAGTTAGTTGTTCGTGCAATGTTTGTCCTTGTGTTCTGTATTATCTAACCCTTTAAAGCTTATTGGTTTCGTTGTATATAACGTATTCTTACATCATACAATTTTACGTATCTCACACAACGTGTAATTAGTCTGTGAATTTCATATAATTCTCGAATTAAACAGCAATCCCCCCCAAAACACTTAACCGGCGAGCTTTGGTAGTGGAGACGCAGTAAATTTTTTACGATGCATAGGCTTAAGTTTTAAATATTATCCACTTGAACGTCATGCTTCCAAAGTTAAAACTTATAAATTCACAGTATATATCTGGCCATTAAAATAAATGTGTTTAAATAATGGGTTTACATAGCTTCAGGCTCCGACTGTTTTACTCTCAAACGTCTACTGGAGCTGTCATTGCAGCCGAATGCACTCAACATATTTCTGAAGATCATATTGGTGTGATAGGTTTGTATTAAGAAGCTAGAAGATTATGGTGTTAAGATACGTAATTAGTTTTTAAAATACATGACAAGCTCAGTTCTTTGGTAATATCAGTAATAAATAAATTGGGAAACCAAGGAATATTCAGGAGCGTTGTAAAGTAGACATGCTTTGTTTTAGTTTTGTGTGTGCTGCCTTGCGATGCGTTGTTACGAGTAACAAATGATGGGCCGATTTGCAACCAAAACACTGGAAATTAGTGGCACTTTTAAAGGGCCCTGCCACTTGCGTTCAAAAACGTGACGGCTAAAATCATGCAAAAACAAGGAATAAATTTTATTGTTTTGCCCCCTAATTGCGATATATTGCTGAAAATAATGCGGCATGTTTTCGTCTATGTTATATTGGTATGGATGAGAAAAGACTTCGGAAGCCCGTCCATTTACATTTTAATTAATATGTAGGTATATTTCTTTACGCGTAGACATACTCATTTAAGTCAGAAAGATCGGCTTCTTTGTGTTGAACATACAAGTCAATAAACGCGTACGCAACACGTTACTTACCACTTACCTAAAACACTATAAGATTTATGGGAAAAGTGTATTGGACAAGAAAGAAGTGGATCAGTTCCCTGTATAACTTTGCTGGCAACAAAGTCCACATTGTTACTGAGTTCAGTTTTACTATACCGTCTTCAGAACAGAACAGAAGAGAATGGCTTTTTTATGTTTTTATCCCTTCATCCTGACAAATGGCCGTATTATATTACAAATTAGGATACAAACATATTCTACTGCAACAGAAAACCGTTATTTATTGCCCCTTTAAGGACGACATATAGACGGTTGTATTTAAAAACCTATTTCGTACAGCACAGTCAACGCTCGCCATGTTGGCTGTAAACACCAACCACTGAACCTTGACTGGAGTACAATTCGCTCTTCGTTCTGAGATGGGCCTACGTACCAAATTTATATATATATATATATATATATGCTGTGTGGGCACAATTTAGAACGTTTAGGCGCATTCGCAAAATTGTCAGAAAAGTGACTATTAGCTTTGTCATGTATGTCTGTCCATCAGTCCGCATGGAACAACTGGGCTCCCACCAGCTGGAAATTAATGAAATTTGACATTTGCGCATGTTTCGAACTTCTGTCGAAGAAGTTTAATCTTGATTAAAGCCTGTCAAGAACAACATGAATGTCACTTGAAGGCGTTTGTTCATTTATGACAATAACTCGCTCACTTCTTCTTTGAGTGATAAATGCTTCAGTCAGAAATTGTAGAGGAATTCAAAACAAACATTTTGTCTTCAATAAATTATTTTGTGTTCAATTACTTTTCCCGAAAATCGTTCCGTTTATGAGATATTGTGGGAAAATATGGTAGATTCAGACAAGCCACAGATGACATTATAATATGCTGCACGCGCATTGCATGATGGATAAGTAAGGCCACAGAGACACACATTCAGAATAGCAAATATGTATTTCTTTCCACGACAATCATAGTTACGGGAACGCTCCTCAATGTTACATTTATACTTACATTGACTGGCTTGTTGAATGTTGAAACTGGCCTTGCATACAATAACCGATGTGCTTCAAAAAGTTGACCTTCGTGTACCTTAGCGCTGTATAGACCACTCTGAGCTACTGGCATCGTATTTGAATAAAGCAGGATAAGTAAATAAAAACAGTTGTATGTGGGACTTAGTGACGTTCAGACAGACTGTGTTCTGTGTGACGGTTGGGAGCGATCAGCCGTTTGTTGACCGCCCCTCTTTACTTGTGTAATCATGCCATTGGTGGTCAATACCACGTTCTGTTCAAGTGCTAGATTAACCTGATGGGTATTCCACACGGCGCAGTTACCGGACCCTCTTATCCAAGAGGTTTAAGTGCATATGTACGTGTTAAAGCAGCAGTGGTATTTGTGGAAATGAAAGCGCACTAGGAAATATTATATTGGCTACAACATAAAGTACCGAAGTGATATTTAGTATTATATTTTTTAGTCAGGCTGTGATTTCGTGTACTGGTTGCTAAAAGTTTGATGTAATTTGTAGATACAACACCCACGATCGTACGCATATTTGTATTTCAAGTAAATGGGTTACAATTTTGTTATCCGATTAGGCCTCATGTTTAGGCCACAATTAACCACTAGCCGGCCTTAATACATATATTTGTTCCTAAAAATCGATGTCTGTACAGAAATACAGCGATGAACTGTAACATATGCGCGTTGGTCAAGAACATACAAGTTAAAAACAACTACAATAATCTAAAGCAGTAAAATGGCTAAAATTACGTTCGTTTTATTGGTGTAACTTTGCTTATAAAGTGTGGACAGCTTGTGATGTTATCACAACTAAATTACTGCGTGCAGAGGATCCGTGTTTATGCAACTGTGGCATCATTTCTAATTAAGTATGTTATTTTCGCTGAAATTTATTAATTTTTACTGCTTTTGTACACTCTCTCTCTCTCTCTCTCTCTCTCTTACACACATGTGTGTATGTTCTTGTATTGTTTCTTATATTCCTTTCACATATAACTATATACATAATCACTTTGTATGTACACCATTTATATATTAGCAACCCGTTATCTTTGGATATGTTAGAGCACAAAGTGTTGTAAATAAGTTGTAAAATACAATGTTAGTGACATAGATTTTCTGTACGTGTATGCTTGTTTGTTGCTTGATTATATCTTCAGGTTATTTAGACACTAGTGATGGTGGTGGTGTTAAAACTTGCATTTTTACACAGGGTTTTGCATAATAAGTTCTATTGCGTTTTAGAAAATATTGTGTACGATCAAGCACATGAATTTAGACCGGATGACGAACAATTCATTTCGCAACATATGGTGTACAGTTAGGCCTATTACGTGCCGTACAAACAGGGCTAGGCGCAACATTGTTTGTTCGTGTAAACGGTGTTTGCAATATGTAGCATACGTGAGGCTGAACTCTACAGGACGAGAGTTTTTAAAGTTGAACATATTACCGCCATCTTCAGGGTAGATATGGCGACTCTGAGTCCGTAATGCGGCTATCCACTTGACAGACTACAATGTGCCTGGACACAAAGAACGCCGCATTGAACTTCACCTCTAATTTAAAATTCAGCGTTTCCATATTCTTAACGAGCAGGAAGCTTGTATTATGGACGCAAGGCAATATCAGTTTAAGGATATGGGGTTTATTTGTGGTTTTCCTCCGTCCCTCCAGGCCAGTATCTTGATAGCACTTCGATTATGTCGCGACTGTTTCCAACCAAACGTTCCCAATTTGTCATTCAAGAATCATCCTACCTTTGGATGTGCTCTATGTAGAGGTACTGACAGTTTGGTTTAACAATGAATAAAATAAAACAAAAGCCCTATTACAACCTCTTCTCCCGGAATGAAGTGTTATGGGCAATTTGATATATGACAGCTACACTTTGTACTGACCTTCTTGAGAAAAGATTTTCCTAACGGTTTCTGACGTACCGATCAAAACAGTGATTACCAGAAACCTCTCATTATGCTGGAATGTTCCCAACGAGTATTCATATGTTTAAAAAGGAATACATACACACAGAGGCCCTAAACAGTACACATACAGACACGTCGGACTGAAGGTCTACCGTTGTTGTGTTGTAAAACAGTCTGTGTGTGTGTGTGTGTGTGTGTGTGTGTGCTGACAGAAATTGTCAGATCTATGCTGAAGAGTCACTTATTATGTAAATTATGGTAATTGCTACCACAAACAGTGACGTTCCATGGAAATACATGTGTGTGTGTCTGACAGAGAGAGAGAGAGAGAGAGAGAGAGAGCTTGCGTGGTGTCACTAATATCCGCTTCTACAATAATATTTAATGTAAAGAAGTTGCTGCTTATATGGCTTTTTCGTTTATGACATTCTTTCGTATTCTTTTGGTTCCACCTGTTATCATTGTATATATGGTGGTATGTTTTGTATGCTTCTGTTTAATTTTGTAAATTATGTATTTTTTTGTTATGTTTATGAATCCTTACTGTAATGTTCTTTAGTCTTGTTTTTATGCATGTTATTGTCTGTTTCATTATGTTACTCTGTGCATTGTTTGTGTGTAAATGTGTTACGTGCTGCTGTTACCGGGTATCAACCCAACTGCAGTCAACAAATATATCAATAAATATGTTGGCAGTTGGAATGTACAGAAGTAACAGACCAAAAAATGGAACAGTCTGAAGATTTTTATTAAGTACGTTCAATCATCCTATTGAATTCATTGTTGGTCCAAACAAGAACAATTCTTTCGTCTTCTCTTTCTCTTCGAACTTGAGCCCTTAGCTCGTCCTTTCGCAAGCCATGCCCGCCACTTGCCACCCTTCATAATACCACCTGTCTGAAGAATGAGAGGGCGCTCGTTACCGGCTCTAAGCAGCAGCCAGCTAGTTGGTCTGAACGCCGCGTGTCTCGTGGGGCTCCTGCCTTAAGTGGAATAAAATGAAGGGTGATTTCCCGTCTTATTCCTAGAGACTTCTGTGCAGATAATTGATAGTTTATCGCGTGATGTCTGTAGAAAGGCCAGCCAGCCGAAGAGAGTACAAGATAGGAACATCCGGTAATGTAAACCGAAAGGAAGTGTTTGTAAAACGGTCTGTCATGTTTTTAGTCAAGTCATCTACTGCTCAGTAGCAGAAATCTCGTTGTTATTGTTATTCGGATAGCACTTGTTTTACTGACAAGAGGCTCTGGGTTTGTATCTGTAGCTGCAATTCCGCTATCCTGCTGTAATTTTTCTCAGTCCCTCTTAAGGAGGCACCGAGAGATTACCACAAATTGGGTCACCACCGCTTCTTTTCACATGCTTTCACATACATGATTTACCGTTTATACCTCCATAAACACGCTTGAAATATTTCGGATGGGAAGACGTAATCATGCTGGCCACTTCTTGTTAAAGAGGATTCGATGTGTACTTTATATCCGGTTGTTTATGAAACAGAGAAACTAACAACAACAAATCAAGCACATAATTTTAAATACGCATATATCGTTATGCTTTTTTTTTACATCGTACGAGTATAGCTGTCGAGACTGATAAAACGACACTAATTTATTTTTATCTTATTGTATCGTGTTTTAAATATTTTGGTGTGTATACTCTCTGCTGATGGTGGGTGACCGCCGAAACATATAGTAGGTATTAAGCAATTGTTTCTCCATGTATATTATATGTACAAATGTTGTTTTTTGAATAAATATAGTCTAACTGCACGGAATGAATAATATAAACATATGTTCATATCCGGTGTTTTAAAGGAGCTGACTTTGATTATATTCACTACGAGGTGGTGCAGAAATTAGGGAGTGAATCTGAGCACTGCACTGGAGTGCAACCTTTCATGTTGTCGTTGGGAATCAATATGCGTGATACTGTGATATTTTGTTGCAGGTATGTGGTACTGAGTTTCAGTGAGTGTATTGCTGCGTAGAGAAGCTGCTGCCTGGTCGTGCCTTTTCACATCTGGTACGTTAGAACGTTGTTCCATTTTATGTTACAAGTTATACTGAAGAATGCTCACATCCTTCTTTAAACTAAACACATATAACGAACATCCGGATCAGAAATCGAAACAATACCATATAAATAGGCAGCCAGCAACATGAACTGCTGTTTAAATGTCACGTATACGCCGGATCAAACAAGTTCCTTTATCGTTACTGCACTATGTTTCGCAATGGGAAGCTTTCGAAATATCCGGATATTATCTTGAAGTGAAGAAAAAGTGATAGACTTGTAGGAGGGTAAGGGGCGACATTATATATGTGGGGGGGGGGGGGCCGTACGG
>Ga0123355_10007480_pt1 | contig 16375 bp, 10 predicted proteins | sample TergutEmb28metaG_3_FD_89872 | JGI IMG/M metagenome (GOLD analysis project Ga0123355, IMG submission 89872) | Embiratermes neotenicus P1 segment gut microbial communities from Petit-Saut dam, French Guiana - Emb289 P1 | ecosystem: Host-associated > Arthropoda: Insects > Digestive system > Gut ...
CCATCGTCATTGCGAGGAGCGAAGCGACGAAGCAATCCAGTAAATCCAAAGCCTGGATTGCTTCGCTTCGCTCGCAATGACGGTCAGATGCATAAACATGCATTGATTTTGCTTAACGAGACAGCCCTTTTTTTGTACCACATAAATACGAATCACGTTAGGAGTCGGCACTTAGCCCCCTTCTTTAGAAGGGGGTGCCGCCGAAGGTGGCGGGGGTTGCAGCTGGCGGTGCGCTAAAGGCCAACCCCCGGCCCTTCGGGCCACCCCCTTCTAAAGAAGGGGGCTTTCGGGTAGAGTCATATTCCGGTTTTGATGATACCGACAAAAGCGGTGCCATAAACGGCTACAAGGCCCGAAATTAAAGGCGTTGCGGTATGTTTATATGGGTGAAAAAATATAGAAAACGGCAATAGAAGGGGTTATATATGAGCGAATTATATTTTGAGAAGTACGCTAACTTTAATAGAGTCAACGAGCCTGTAAGTGTGTCACTTCCATTTGAAAAAGGTACCGTCACAAGCCTAGATAACCTACGAATATACAACGAAACCGGCGCAACACCACTACAACACCGCGCATTAGGTTTTTGGAACGATGGCTCTGTAAAATGGGCGAAGGTCGATTTTATGGCCAACCTCCCCGCCAACAAAGACGCAACATATAATTACGACTTTAACGGAGTAAAGCAAAACTCACCCTTCATACTAAAACAGGCCCAAGACGTTCTAGCAATAGAAAACGGCTCCATATCCCTAACCCTAGGCAATGCCGCAGGCAAAACACCATTTGAAAGCATCACACACGGCGGTTTTTCCCTTAATAAAATAGACGGCCCATATATGCTAGACGACTCCGGCAACAAGCACACCGCCATCCTAACCCAGCCATGGCAAACGGAAGAAGAAGGCGCAGTAATGCTAAAGCTAAGCGCAAAAGGCAAGCATAAAAGCCCAAACGAAACAGATTACATGGACTTCATTATAACCCTATCAATATACGCCAACACCCCATGGTTCGAAGTAGGATACAGAATCATAAACCGGCTAGACCCAGAATACACCTTCATCAAAAAAATAGCCCTAGACCTTCATTTAAGCGACCCAGCCGACACCCACACAATAGCCACATCCAACTACCTAAGCAACATAAAAACAGAAACCGGACAAGCCGAGCTACACAAGATAATTGACGCAGACTACCTAATGTACGACGCAAACGAGCAAATCCCAGAATCATTCTACGGTACATTTTTCGCAGACTGGAACAGTAAAAAAGGCGGCATATGCGCCACCCATTACCAAGCATATCAAAACTTCCCCAAGGCACTAAAAGTAAGCAAACACAAGCTTTCGATAGATATCTTACCCGAAGAACACGGCCAGCTAAAGTACTATCGCGGTATGGCAAAAAACCACACATTCTTCCTACACTTGCACGGCAACCAAGAAACCATAGAAAACATAAATAAGCGGAGCCTAATGCTACAACACATGGACAAGCCCATTCTACCGGCTTCAATATACGAAAAAAGCGGCTGTTACCCAAACTTCTTCCCCAAAAACCTGCGTCCAACCTTCGAATCCTTCCTACTAGGCATGGCCGATAACCGCGGCCGCGCCTACGGAATCCTACATTGGGGAGACTGCCCAGACCTAGGCTACTCCCAGCAAGGGCGCGGAGAAGGCGAGTATGTATGGACAAACAACGAATACGACCTACCATACGCGGCCATGCAACTATACGCCCGTAGCGGCGTAAGGCGAATGCTAGACTATGTGCTAATATCCGGCGCACACTGGGTAGACATAGACGTATGCCACCATAATCCAGACCCGCTAAGGCACGGCGCACAAGTAGAGCACTCCCGCGACCATGTAACCGGCAACGTAGAAATAAGCCACGAGTGGGTAGACGGCCTATTCGCCTACTACTACCAAACCGGCGATAGTTTCGCTTACGACACGGTAATAGGAATAGGCCAAAACATAATGCGCCACCTAGACCAACCCCGATACCAGCAAGGCGGCGGCATAAACGCCCGTGAAACAGGCTGGGCCTTACGCGCCCTAACCACCCTATACCAAGAAACCAATGACGAAAGCTGGCTAAGGCACGCGAGCTTCATAGTATCGCACTTCATAAGCTGGAAAAACACCCATGGCGGGTGGCTGGCACCTTATACCGACCATACGATTATAAGGGTTCCGTTTATGATAAGCATAGCCGCAGTAAGCCTAATGAAATATTACAGAGTCAAGCCAAGCGAGAGCATAAAATCCATGATAATAGATGCCATGGACGACTTAATAGAAAACGCGCTACTAGGAAACGGCATATTCTACTACAAAGAACTCCCCGGCCTAAGAAAACCAAGCGGAAACCCCATAACAATGGAAGCCCTAGCATGCGCATACGAGCTAACTGGCGATGAAAAATATCTAAGGGCCGGTATCGCCATTTTCAAGCATACCATAGCCAGAAAAGACAGCGGCCCAGGCAAAAAAGAAAAAATAAAAGACGGCGTATTAATGGCAGGTTCAAGCCCGAAGGGTTTTGCACAAGCCTTCTCGCCGGTGACATATTACTACTATCACATGAGTAACACAGAAATCTTAAATGAGGTAATGTAGAATGCTCATGTGGTGACTAATAAGCCTCGAAATGAGGCGATTGGAGGATACTCAATGAAATTTACAAACCCCATAATCCCGGGATTTTATCCCGACCCAAGCATCTGCAAAAAAGGTGATGACTATTACCTGGTAACCTCAACCTTCGAATTCTTCCCCGGCGTGCCAATATTCCACTCCAAAGACTTAGTAAACTGGAAGCAAATAGGCCACTGCCTAACAAGAAAAAGCCAGCTAGACCTAGAAAACATAGCCGCTTCCAAGGGTATCTACGCCGCAACAATCCGCTACAACCCACATGATAATTTATTCTACATGGTAACAACCAACACCACAAAAATAGGCAATTTCTACGTATACGCATCTGACCCGGCAGGCGAATGGTCCGAGCCTATCCTGGTAGACCAAGGCGGGATTGACCCATCGCTGTATTTCGATGAAGAGGGCACCGCGCACTTTATAACCAACGCAAGAGACAGAAGCGTGCATAAATCTGGCTTTCTAATGGGCCCTATAGACTTAAAAACGGGGGCATTCCTAAAGCCTCCCATACCGGTATGGGGCGGCATAGGCCAAAACGCCCCCGAAGCCCCTCATATCTACAAAAGAGGCAACTGGTACTACCAGCTAATAGCCGAAGGCGGTACAGAGCTTAATCACATGGTGACAATTGCCCGCAGTAAAGCCCTATACGGCCCATACGAACCATGCCCATTTAACCCAATCCTAACCCACCAAAACCAAAAAGGCCACCTATTCCAAGCCACCGGCCATGCCGATTTAATCGAGGACGACGAAGGCAACTGGTGGGCTGTGTTCTTGGGCTATCGCCAAACACACCAATACTTCCACCACTTGGGCAGGGAGACATTCCTAGCCCCAGTAGAATGGGTAGACGACTGGCCGCTAATTAACAGCGGCAAGGCCATCCAGGTAGAAATGGAGACAGATACAAAAAAAGATGTAGTACAAAAACCCCGCCCCGCCTATAAAACAAACCTAACAAAATGGGATTTCAACTGGGTATACCTGCGCAACCCCGAAGAAAGTTGCTATGAGTTCACCCTAAAAGGGCTGTATCTAACCGGCAATGCGCATAATCTATCAAATGTAGCTAACCCGGCATTCCTAGGCATACGCCAAACCCACCTTACCGGCAAAGCCGAGTTTGATTTCGAGTTTGACCCCTCACTTAATAACGAGGAAGCCGGTGTATCCATATTCTATAAGTTCGATGCGCATTTTGATATTTTTATCGGGCGTTACGATAATCAAAACTATTTATGCTTCCGCAAAGTTGTAGGTGATATTGTGCATATGGAAGCAAAGCTACCGCTTAAAACCAGTAACGTAACCATTAAAATTTGTGCCGAGCCGCTGGTATACAATATATATGCCATAATAAACGGCCAAGAAGTATACCTAGGCCAAGGGCTAACCCGCCACGTATCCACCGAAGCACACGTGCTAGGGTTTACCGGCGTGTTTTACGCACTGTATGCAAGCGGAAACGGCAAAGCGGCGCAGTCAAAGGCACTATTTACAAGGGTACAAATTGGAGATGAATAAACATATGGAATCTGTACTATGGTACAAGCAACCCGCCGATATCAGGCGCGAGTGGGTAAACGCGCTACCCGTGGGCAATGGCCGCATGGGAGCAATGGTGTTTGGCGGAACCGAAACCGAGCGTATTCAGCTTAATGAGGATTCGGTATGGTCTGGCGGCTTTCGCAAAAGGCATAACCTGTTTGCACGGGCGGCTTTGGATAAAATTCGTACCCTTTTAAAGAAAGGCGAAGTAAACGCCGCAGAGGATTTATCGCGCTACGCCCTAAGCGGTACGCCAGAGTACGAGCGGGCATATCAAAACCTAGGCGAAATACAAATTAAGTTTCAAAATATGCCGGAAGATATAACAGAATACGACCGCAGGCTATCACTTGAAGATGCGATTGCTACGGTTTCCTTCAAGGCGGGCGGATACCGTTACACAAGAGAAGTATTTGCCTCCGCCCCAGCAGATGTTATAGCCATAAAACTTGCCACAGATAACCCTGCTGGGCTGTCTTTTGACACAAGACTGCTACGCCCAAGACTTTGCGAAAACACCGGCACATTAGGAAATGACCGGGTATATGTAAGCGGAGTAAACGGCGGCCCAGACGGGATAGCCTTCAACATGCAAATGACCGGCCAGGCAGAAGGCGGTAGCATAGAGGCAATAGGCGCGTATCTGGTTTTTAGCAAGGTGCAATCAGCGGTTTTATACATTACCGCCGCAACCAGCTTCCGTTTCGACAATCATATGGGCGAATGCGAAAGGATTTTACAAGAAGCTAAAGCGAAAACCTACGCACACCACCGTGAGGCGCATATCCGTGACTATCAAACACTGGAGAGCCGCGTGTCATTCACACTAAACACGCCCGCAAGCAATTTGCCAACAGACCAACGCCTAAGAAAAGTGCAAGAAGGCCATACAGACCATGGGCTGATGGCACTGTATTTTAGGTTTGGCCGGTACCTGCTGATATCCTGTAGCCGCCCCGGCACGCTACCCGCAAACCTACAAGGCATATGGTGCGACTCCTTCCTACCCCCATGGGATAGTAAATACACAATAAACATAAACACACAAATGAACTACTGGCCAGCGGAAATAACAAACCTATCCGAATGCCATGCTCCACTATTTGACCATATAAGACGAATGCACCCCCACGGCACCGAAACAGCCCGCGTAATGTACGGTGCACGCGGTTTTATGGCGCATCACAACACAGATATATGGGGCGATACCGCCCCGCAAGACACATGGATAAAAGGCACCTACTGGGTCTTAGGTGCGGCGTGGTTATGCCTCCATATTTGGGAGCACTACGAGTACACGCTGGATGAAAGTTTTCTTTTAGCTAACTATGACCTAATAAAAGATGCCTGCCTGTTTTTCGTAGATTTTCTAATAGAAAATAAACGGGGCGAGCTGGTAATCTCCCCGTCTGTATCTCCAGAGAACTGTTATGTACTGGGTGATAAAATAGGTATCCTATGCGAAGGATGTACTATGGACGGGCAAATCCTTCACGAGTTATTTATCGCATACGAAGGTGCCAGCCGTGTGCTAAACCGCGATAGCGATTTTGCAAAAACCATATCCGATATGCGTAGCAAGCTACCCTCAACAAAAATAGGAAAAAGCGGCGGCATAATGGAATGGCTAGAGGATTGGGATGATGCCGAGCCGGGCCACAGGCACATGTCACATTTATTCGCGCTGTTTCCGGGTAACGAAATATCGCCAGAAACCACCCCCGCGCTTGCGGAAGCGGCAAGGCAAACCCTGCGGCTACGCTTAGAAAGCGGCGGCGGCCACACAGGGTGGAGTAGGGCATGGATTATTAATTTCTGGGCGCGGCTTGGCGATGGCAATGAGGCATATAACCATCTGCATGCGCTTTTAGGGCACTCTACGCTTCCTAACCTTTTCGATAACCACCCGCCATTTCAAATAGACGGTAACTTCGGCGGCACTGCGGCAATAGCCCATATGCTGTTACAAAGCACAGCAGATACTGTGTACCTGCTAAAGGCATTGCCGGATGTGTGGCCATCCGGGGCGGTAACAGGGCTATGCGCAAAGGGTGGGCTGGTTTTTGATATCACATGGGAAGGCGGCAAGCTAAAAAACGCACGGGTCAAGGCCAAGAAAGCCTATACAGGAAAGATTGTGTATGATGGCGTTGCAAAGCCCATTTGCTTGATAGAGGGCGATGAGCTTAATCTTTTGTAATCAGCCAATCTGCCGATGACATGTGTTAGCTTAAAGTCATAGGGGCGGCAGAATGCCGCCCCCACGAATACATATCAGCCCGAATTGATTTCCGCGATAGTGTTACCAAGCACATTATCAGCGGTATATCGCGTAACCTCATGCGGCATAAGTATCTTACTCCACGGCACGCGCTTACTCATATCGCCGCCAGGCCCGGTACTACCATATTCCTCATAACGTACGGTTGCTTCCGCTTCCGGCCTGTTCCAGTTATGCCAGCCTTCCTTTTTTACATGCGCATCCATATGGCAGTTAATAAACGCCACGTGCGCATAATCCCGCCACGGGCGGCCCAGATACACGCTATCCGGGGCGCAATCGCTGGTTAACCGGCAGTCGTGGAATACATAGCCCCATTCCTGCCCCTGCGGTGTAGAGGCGGCGGTGATATATCCATTTGGCTCCATATCACGTGTGCATGAAAATATCTCGCATTGGTCAAAAAACGCAGTGGCCCCGCCAAAAATAAAATCTACATCACCTTTAATGAAGCATTCTTTGAAATATACCCTAAAATCCGATGGAAGCGGCTTTGACCTTGGTTCGGCTTCAAAGCTACTTCCATCCTTTTTCTTTTCTGGGCGGGGTGCGGTAAAAACCGTATCTTGATGCCCCAGGAATCTACAGTTGTAAAATGCGTGCTTATCGCCGTTGGTGTAAATGGCTAAGGCTTGCCCGGCCTCCATGCCCGGCCCTGCCGCGTTTACGAAGGTTATACCTCTTGCCGTGAAATTATTGGCGTTAACAAAGAAACTTGCCGTACGGAATGTGCCGTATTCCTCGTTGTTTGGCAGGCGTTTTTTTGCGCCGTCATCGTAGGTTAGTATGGTCTTATCTGCGCCTTCGCCTGTTATGGTTATATTATCTTTTTCTACACGTAGTTTTTCCTTGTACGTGCCTTCTTTTATGAATATTTCGCCGCCGGTTTGCGGCAACGCGTCCAACGCGGCTTGTACAGTGGTGAAGTCGCCGGTTTCTTTTGATACGGTTATTTTCATGTCAATTCACATTCCTTTCGCTTAGGTATAAATGGGCATGGAAGATTATTCTTTCACACTGTCTCCCTCGGCTTATACTCAAAATTTTTCTCATAATCCCGTTTAATTGTACCCCATTTTCTTTTGTGTTTACTATAGCCAATAAATGCCTGTAAGCGCGTAAACACCAGCAGATAGCGGAAAAATGTAAATTCCAGCATGCATATGAAAAAGGCTTTTATCAAGTCAAGAAATGATAGCTTAAACTTCTGCTGATATATATGTTGCATATAGATACATAGGCTTAAAGCAACACCATATAACACATAAAGGACTAAAAATACAACCATGAACCGTACATTAAGAAGATGCAAGTAAAATGCAAGAACTATAGCCACAACGCCGAATATCTCCACAACCGGAGACAAAAGCTCGTACAACAGATAGTACATAAAAGATAAAAAGCTAACTACACCAAACCTAAGATTTAAAAAAATCTGCCAATGTTCGCGCATACTTTGGAACATACCTATATGCCAACGCCTGCGCTGGCCAATTAAGTCTTTTAAACGTGATGGTGCCTGTGTTAGGCAAACAGCACTTGGGGCATAGCGCATACGATACTCGATACTGTTGTTTCGGCAGTAAACATGGGTTTTGAGTGCAAGCTCCATGTCCTCGCCAAGGTTGCTAACGTCATAGCCACCGGCGGCCATAACCAAAGATTTATTAAATAGCCCAAACGCCCCGGATATTATTAAATTGCCGTTAAAGGTATCAAAAAGGATACGGCTACCCAAAAAGGTACGGTCATATTCCACGGCTTGCATGCTTACCAGTATGTTCTTGGGGAGCTTATAGTTTACAGCTATCCCATCCTCAAGTTGCACACATTGTGATAGTAGAATCATCCCGCCAACAGAAACCACCCGGTCATCTTCCAAAAGCGGCTGTACGATTTTCGTAAGTGAATCCTTTTGCAGAAAAGAATCCGCGTCCATGCAAATAAAATATGGGTAGCGGCAAGCGTTAATACCCATGTTTAAAGCGTCACTTTTACCGCCATTTAGTTTGCGTATTAGGGTGAGGTTTATGCCGTCAACTGTTTGCTCGTGTACGGCGGTGTGAGGCTGGCACTGTAATACGCGGTTAATTGGCCGGTCGTATGGCTTCATATTAAACGCATCTATTAATAACTGTGAAGTATCGTCATTAGAGTAATCGTCTACCACAACAATTTCAAAACATTGGTAATCTAGCGCAAGCAAGGAGTTTACGCTTTTAATAATAACCGCCGCCTCGTTGTAGGCCGGTACAATAATTGATATAGGTATAGTTGTATGCCTAAGCTCATTTTTAAGCATTTGCATACGCTCTTTGATGCGTAGCCTATAAGCCCCTACGGCCACAGCCAAAAACGTGAAGGTTGCGTAAATTAGCAGGTATATTATGAAAAATATACTGGCGAAAAATACAATTCTTTCTAAGATGTTTGTCATGCTGTAATGTCGCTCACATTCATATAATTTTCACCATTTGCATGGGCTAGCCTATATTGAACCATTTGTTGCACGTCATTATTACCGCTTGGTATCCTGTCACTCGTGTTATCTGTGAACACACCCAGCTCAACAAGTGAAGATGCCGCGTTGTACCTAACATGCCAGTTTTCACTTTGTAATGCGCCACCCAAGGCGCGGGTTGTGATGAATCCAGGGTATGTGCTTAAAGCTGATGCGGCTTCTATAGCAATATCGTAGTTATCGGTTTGGTTAAGATGCTTAATTAATATAGGTTGTGCCGGTGCAAAGCTGTATTTCTTGTAGTAGCGGATAATTGCAAGGCAGATGGTTGCATTTGTAGATTGCCTTTCTAGTACCGGCAAAAAATCGGATTTAAAGCCGTCTGAAAACATGGTTATAAAAGATATTACCCCTAGCACTATATTATCGCTCCACATGCTATGATTTTCCCATAGTTTTGCGGCTAATTCTTCTTTGTTTCCCGAAAAGCTATGCAAATCCTCTGCTAATAGTTTGTGATGAACGTACACAGATTTATCGCTAAAAAACTGTAGTGTGTTTATGACCCCATGCATATCTCCAACCCGGCAAAGGGCTTTTAACACATTTACGCCACAGTATATATTTGAAGCCGTTATGAACGAGACCATGGTATCTGTAATATTTTTACATATGCCATCCGTGTTTTTGGCCACAGAAGGATACTGGTTAACAAAGTAAGCAAAATATGCCCGCTCTTCGCTCTTTTTCTTTTTGTATGCAAGTGCAATCGGCTGAAAAACTTCGTTTTCTGTTAGCATTGTCATATATTTGTCATAACTATCACTGCACCTATGCTTAAAGCGATTTAATGCGGTGTAGAATGCCATAAGTTTCTCTACATGCTTTAGCTTTTTTGTCACGCGCCTACTTACGATGTTGCTATTTAGCTGTTGGTGTATGGTTTTTATCCATTTATCTGTGTTTTTTTGCATGGCTTTGTTATCCACTTTTTTGCGGTAAATCATTACTGCATTGAAGGCCATAATAGAAAAACAGCCAAACATGTACATTATTATGGATAAGTGAATCCTGATGTCGTTTATCATATTATCCCTTCCATGCTTCTTGAATAATATAGTACGAAGATTTTAGTCGCTCGTGAAATTGTAGGTTGCCCCGCCATGATTTAAGCGGTATAGGTGACATTTCTACATAGCCGGAGTTTGCGTGTGCAATACCGATATATATATCGTAAACATATATCCCTTCAACGCCAAAATTGTCATAGTAATCATCATGGACTTTCTTTTGGGATGGGTCAAAGAAATTTAGTAACATCCATGGTAACCGTATTTCAACTAGGTTTTCGCCAAAGCAAAAATCTGCCAGCGAGTTATAATTGCTACTGGTGGGGTTATTTACCCCATGTGTTAATAGCCCCGTTTCCCACGAAAGTAGCCTGTGCTGTTCTCTAGAGCTTAATTCGGCTACGCTCAAGATGGCATTGTTTTGTAATGCAATCATAATAGGCACAAACTCGGATTCCCACCGTGATGGCACAAAGGCAAATGGGTTCTCGCCGGTTTTTTCTTCGTGGAAGCGCATGAAAGTTGAGTTGTTGCGCATGGTTACCATGAGCCGGGTGTTGGCATGGCCGTTTAAATCAAGCAGAAAATTAGAGGGCTTTGCAAATTCTAAATGCCCGTACTTGGATGTTCCAGACGTTGGGGTTACTTTTATTGGCAAATGCAACCTGCTATTTGGGCCAACGCCATCCCCACGTACCAGCAGATAAATACCTTCAACGCTATGCTTTGCGTATATGCTAATACCATCGTACTCATGTACGAGGTGAGACTCGCTCCACTCATTGGCAATGCCGTCTATTAAAACAGGCCGGGCTTGCACACCCGGGTCATAAGACATAAGCCCATACCCTTGTGAGTGGGATTGCAAATTGCGCCAATACTGGTTACGCCAGGTATCTGTAGCGAATGCGGCGTTCCAGGTGCGGCGCTCCCAATTGTCTTGCCAGGTTGAAATTATATTTCCGGCCCAGCCACGGCTTTCTAGCTGTGCACTTATTATTGCTATCCCTTGGCCCTGTTGTGTTTCATTGTAAGGGGGTGCATCTATGCGGGTGGGTGTGCGGCTGGCAGAAACGCCAAAGCCCACCGTTACCACGGGCATGGTATGGTAACGTGCTAGTAAATCCAGGTAGCCGTTGAAGTTACAGTGCATATCTAAATCATCTAGCAAATGAGCTAGATTTTCCTGCTGATTAGGGGTTATTAGACTTAAAAAATCATTGGTTAGGTGAAATAACCTGTATGCGGCAAAAACACCTGCCTGCATATCTTCTGACGGGATGATATTTTCCTGGTTTGTGTGAACAATTTTGCGCAATTGCGCGGCGTAAATAATTTCATATTCAAGAAAGTCTGTTAAAGGGTTGGCGATAAAGCTTATAGGCCGTTGGGTTTTAAAGCGGCGGGTCTCGTAAGATGTTGCGTCCTCCATTACTTGGGCAATCATTGCTTCAAACCGGTTGGCATCTTCGGTGGTGCTAAAAAAGCGGCCAGTGAAGCTATCGGGCATAGTGATATTGTTATTTATATAGGCAACTGTGTCCGGGTTCCAATCTGCGCCTACTACATAACCTACAACCCATGGGGAGATATCACGTAAATAAACCTGCATGCCGTTTTGGTTAAGCAAGTCCATTCTGTTGCCGTGTACAATATCTATGACTCTCCTCATGGATTGGGATAAATCCTTTTCGTATACATTGCTTAGCGTATCGCCAACACCTTGGATTAGCATAAGATGGCTATTGCCGGTTGTGTTAAACTTGTACAGTGCGCTATAAAAATCGCTATGCATAATATTGGCGGCATATATAACGGTTGCGCCCATATCGTGGATATTTTCAAACCAGCGTAGATAGTCCTTTTTTTTAGCACCCAGTTCCCAGTACGATTGCCCCGGCACAAAGGAGTTAACCTCTACGCCACGCAGTAATATTGGCGTATCATTATCGTCCTTGTAAATCCCGTTGCCCTCTGCACGGTAAGCAACATGCACCGGTGCATTTGGGCGGAAATCTATAAAAAAGCCCATATAAAAATATGCATAGAATGCCAAAGTAGCCAGTATCATTATAATAAATACAGAAACCAGGTATTTTAACATGTTAATATCACCCCAAAACCGCGCAACTGCGCAATGTCATTAAGTTAAGAGTTAGACCCCGTAATTGCGTAATGTCAACAACTTAATGCGAAAGACTTCCCGTAGGGCGCGATGCCCACATCGCGCCGCAGGTAGTGTAGAGTTTCACCAAAAGCGGCTTTGCCGCTTTTATGGCAATTGCCACAACGCATGCCTAGAAGGGTGACTGTATTGGCGAAGTATTTCTATATGGTCATCAAACCAGCGGCCACGTTCTATCATGAAGTCTCGCATTTGAGCCATGGCTTCTTCATAGCTTGCTGGGTTAAGGTCTGCCTCTGTAATACCGGCGGCGCGTTCTTCCGGCCTTGGGAAACGGCGTGCCATTGCGCTTACGTTTCTGTAATCGAAACTGTAGCCCCATATGTCGAAATTTCGGTCAATGGCACTGCCTAGCCATTCGACTACATCGTCCATATAGTTTAATAGTCTTTCTTCGGATAAGTCGCCTTGCCTTAGATGTTGCCAGCGGTTTATCACTTGCTGTGTAAAGTATGGCGACATAAATAATCTATCAAACCAGCTACGCCCGTTAAGATAAAACTCATCTACCGGCATAGATAAGAAAAAGTTATCTAGTACATTGTTAAAATCCCATACCGGGCCTGCGATAAGCCTGCCCCTTATATCTTTGTGGAAATAGGTAGAGCCTGCGAATAGGTCGTTGTTGCCTATGAAATCGTTAATTATAAAGAAATCGACAAAAGAGTTTATGTCTATATATTTCTCAATCATTCTTGGGTTATGCAACATTTCCGGTGAGTACATTAGGTGCTCTATAGAATTAACACTGCCTAAAACATAGTTGCGCACTTGTTCACTTTGGTTGTAAAGCCTTGGGTACAAAAGTTCAACGTTACTTTCAGATTCCAGCCTTAAAGTATACACAGTAAATGTATCCAATTCCCTGTAAGACCATGGGGTCCATTCTTTGCGGAAAAAATAGCTGGTTTCTGTCATGCCTTGCCGGTAGCGGTTAAGGTTTATACGGTTTGGCTCTACCCTTAATGTCTCCATTAGCACATAAAGCCCTTGGAATTCTCCGTTTAGTATTAGTTCAAAGAATCGCACATTTGGCACAAACGGCCCGTTTATCATGTCTCCGGCGATGTTCATCCACATGTAGTTCCGCATTAGGGTTTTATCCAAAAATGGGCCATGTAATGCCCACTCGTGGCCTGGTGCCATGCCCATTAGGGGTAGGCGGTTATTGTCGCCATTTTCGTCTACCATGCGTATGCGGTAATTTGGCTTGTCAAAAAAACGAGACGAGTTGCCGCGTATGCGTATGGTTGCCATGGATTCGAATGCGGGGATGTCGGTGTCGTGGTTCCAGCCGTTTGTGTTATCTATTACCGATACATGTGCGGGGGTTTCTGTTTCGCCTTCCGGGGTTGTATAGAATAGACCACCCATTTCCGGTGGCCGGTTATCCATTTCAAACTCCAAGGGCCGGCCTGGAACGTCTTGGCCTAATGTATCAATTTTAATTATGGGTAGGTGGGTGCAAAGAAATACATCTTGGTTGCAACGGATACATACACCTAAATCTGCTTCGCTGGGGCTACTAAAATGCTGGTGGTGCCTGGTTGTTTGGCCGCTTACATCGAAATATAAAAAGATTAATATCGCTATTACTATCACAACAAGAGATGCTACATAATCAACTATACTTTTGCGCATGAAATCACCCGCTTATTTCATCATTTTGGGTAACAATGTTTACGTAAGCCATGCCTTCGTTTTCGTATAAGAGTTGTGTAATGTTTTTAGCACCCCTGTAGGTTGTGTTGTATGTGTGCCTGTCTAGTTCGTAAATAAGCTCTAATGACTCGGCTGTTGTATTTTTTACTCTTAGAAGTGCCTTCCTGTTAAAATGTGTGAATACGAGCCCTTCAACGTCTTTCTCTAGGCTACGGTTACATTTTATTATTAATAGAATGCGGTTTTCGTTACGTACTTTACCCATGATTAGCAGTACAACAAACACTGCGGCACTACCAATAACGGCAGTCCAGAAGTCCGCAACACCACTACATAGCCCAACTATAACCGACCAGAAGATATATGCAGTATCCCTAGAGTCTTTTATAGCCGTACGGAAACGCACAATAGAAAGCGCCCCTGCCATACCAAGGGATAATGCTATATTATTACCAATAACCGTCATAACGGTACATGTCAGTATGGTTATCGTAACAAGCGATACATTAAACTTCCCGCTATAAGAAGTACCTGTGTGGGTGTACCAGTAAGAAACGTAAATTACCATGCTTAAAACCGACGCAATGGCAATACGTATGGCAATATCCTGTATTGATAAGCTACCGCTTTGATTTACTAAGTCTCTTAATGCGCCAGTCATGTTAATCTCCATTCTAAGGGTTTAATCTCTTAACCAGGTGTACGGCAATAGTATGCTTAATATTTATCTTTATTATGCTTAATCGATTTTAAGTTAGGCATTACCAATAATTGTCCAGTAGCTTGCGCCCTAGGCAGTATTTGCTTATAGCCCGCTCGCTTTCGTTACATGGTTGGAGTATGTCCTTGATGTAGCTTAGCAAAAAATTGTTGAATTTTACCTCTAGTACAACCAAATAGGGGTCGTATATTGGGTTTTCTACAAGTGCATCAGAAAAAATATTGAAATACGCCTCCGAACCCCTGATATTTTGGTCAAAGGTGATACGGGTCTCGTTTTCTTTTGCGATATAAACTTTGCGGTTGTATGTTATAACCACTTTGGGCCGGTAGCAGCGCATGCTCATGATGCCAAAACATTCGTCTGCAAAGTCGGATTTGCAGTCTAGTAATATAGAGTAGTTGCCGTTTATAAGGCTAAGAGCCTTGTCTTTATCCATTGTTAAAGAGCGCTTTTTTTGCAAATGGCCTTGTTTTTGCTTTATTTCCAGCTTTGCTGTATCAGAACTTGGGCCGTAGTTGCGTAGGCGTATTTTTTTGCGTACTTCTACGCCATTTATTTTCTCTTCGTAATCTGTATCATCCACATCATCGAAGTATAAGGAGCGGATAAGATACCCATCTCCGCTGCTGTGGGTGTCTTCCTCAAGTACGCGGGAAAACTGGCGGGAAAGGTAATAATATTTATCTAGGCTAATAAGGTATTTCTTTTCTTGCCTTAGGACTTCTTCCATGTTTTTCAGCTCCATAATACTTTGTGGGAAAGCTAATTTGATACGGAATATAATCCCCAAAACCCTAACAAAATATAGTGAAATATACTTGAAAAATCTGGGGCGATACTTGACTCTATCTTTAGGGAAGACTTTATACTGGCCATATCACCACAAAAGGAGGAGATTTAAAGCATGAACAATTACCTAAAAATCAAAGACGTATCCGCAAAGTACGACATATCAGCCCGCACCCTGCGCTATTACGAGGATATGGGGCTAATAACCAGCAGCCGCAGCGAAGAGTATGCATACCGAATGTACGACCAAGACGCAATTAGAAGGCTAGAGCAGATTCTTATCCTGCGCAAGCTGAAAATAGGGATAAAGGACATACAGCAGATTTTTAGCGCTTCCGGCTCTGAAATAGTGCTGGAAGTGCTGGGGAAGAAAGTGCATAACATAGACGACGAAGTAGCGCTTTTGCACGAGCTTAAAGGCATTGTGCTGGAGTTTATACACGAAATAGAGCGGCTTAACTTTGCCAATAATTCCGATATAAAATCCCTATACGACAAGGCCAAAGAAATAGAAACGCAGTTTGTAAGCGTGGACTATATAGGCAAGCCCTCTAACATAAACCGCCTACTTGAAATTACAGATAAGCTAGACAAAAAAATCCCGGACGTGATGGTAGTAAGGATACCCAAGTTTAGGGCAGTAACATCCGGCAGCGGGACTTTTGACCAGTGGTTTAAACTAATGGACTGGGGCTGGGCTGAAAACAGGCTAGAAACCCACTTCAAGAACATTATTTTTGACTGCATGGACTTTTTAATAAGAAAAGACGGCCAGTTTGAATATATAATGGCACTTAACGAAAATATAACCCAGGCCGATACCGCACCGTTTGACATAATAGATTTTGCAGGCGGCCTATATGCGCTATCTGTAAGCATCGACGGCGACGACGAAAGCATCCACAAGGTAGAGGAAAAAATTATTAAATGGCTAGAATCAACAAAGTTTGAATACGACGAAACCCGCGGCGTTATGGGGC
>Ga0123355_10007481_pt1 | contig 16374 bp, 6 predicted proteins | sample TergutEmb28metaG_3_FD_89872 | JGI IMG/M metagenome (GOLD analysis project Ga0123355, IMG submission 89872) | Embiratermes neotenicus P1 segment gut microbial communities from Petit-Saut dam, French Guiana - Emb289 P1 | ecosystem: Host-associated > Arthropoda: Insects > Digestive system > Gut ...
CCGAAACACGTTGGAGCAATTTTAAATATTTTAAATATTTTATAATAATTCTAATTGTATCTACGAATTATATATTTGTGCATCTGTTGGATAATAAAGTGTTTTAACGGTCATTGATGCACGGTACAAACATAAAGATTGTAGAAGCTTCTGTTGTTAGTCTGTCCTTCCTCGTTGTTAGACGAGAACCCGTCTACACTAACCGATTTTCTGAATGTTTCTTTCTGTCATTTTATGCCACGTAAGGAGTATATTTTCAAAACTCTGCTCTCTAACCCATACGCTGCAGTTAGTGCAATTTCCCATTATTGTAGACCGATAATGGTAACAGAAAATTACATGCTTTTTAACTCCCAGGACCTTTTCAAACCATTTTATTTCTTTCACCGCCGGTTGAATCTACAGAACCTCATTTTGTTTATTTTCCCATTTACTTACAGGTTTAAAAGTTTAAAAGTGTTTTTTTTTTAAGTTCTTTGTCTGAAGTTTGCCTGCAAGACTCTTCTTCCCAGCCGTGACGCTTGTACATCGTCTAGTCATCTTACCTTCATCTTCATCCTAGGCTAATATTACAAATCATGAGTTCTAGATGGCAGCTTGTCCCTTCTTCCCGTCCTAGCGTTCTCTATCCCTCTCAAGAGCAAATATTCTTTTCGATCCTTCTGTTTCAAAGACCCCCAGTTTATTTGCTGATAAAGATAGGCAAATAAATTTGCGTATAAAAGTGAACAAAGACCGAAAGTCATTCCCATTTGTTACTATATACGTATCGTATATTTGCTAACTTAGTGTATAAGATTTTAGATACAGGAGGGAGAATAAAGAATTCTAATCCGACTGTTCGGTATCATATGCCGGATTTAAACAGCCTTTGCTTTTCCTCAGTGTAATGTGAATCATTATTCACGTCCCCAAATACTTGATTTTATACATATACGAGAAAGGTTAATTGGCTTTATTTACATATACTTTTCCATTTTATACGCTTGTTTTATACTCGTTTATTTTCTGTCCGTCTCTGAACATTAGTCTAAGACCTTATTTTATTTACCTTGTAATATAATTATATAAACCTTTTTCTTTTTGTTGAAAGACATAACCATCATTCTCTGCCCCTATTTCTGTTTGTCACAGTGCGAAATCCATTTCAGTGACGGATCATTTTGGCGTGCGCAGTTGGTTGGGGCACTGCGTTACAATTCGGAAGGTCGCCGGTTCGATTCCCGATGGGGTCATTAGGATTTTTCTTTCACTTATTCCTTACGTTAGCACTATGGCTGTGGGGTCGACTCGGCTTGAAGTCTTATGAGAGTAAAGGCGGCTGGTGCAGAGGGCTGAAATTTCTGCTACGTTCATGTACCGATCGTTGGAAAATTTTTGGAAAATCATCTTTTCTCCAGACTCGTACAGTGATATCTCTATCTGTTACCATGAATCTTTATTTTACTTACCCCGCGCTTTATCTTTTTAATTTTTCGTTCATTATGGGTCTCACAACGAAGTAAACGATATGCAAATGGCGGTCGTTGCCGTGTGTGTAATGCTGCTGCCAGCGGCACTGCCTTGGCCAAACCAAAATGGCGGACGTGACCAGATTCAGGATGTGTCGTCTGAAAGGTGGGGTTTTTCTTCTCGAATCATTAAAAAATTCCACTCCAAATGCGTTTTCACTCAGTCCTTGATTGAATATTAATCAATCGTTTGTCATACTCAGAATAAAACTTTATTTTACGAGAAAGACCCACAGTGAAATTAACGAGTCGTTGGCGGCGAATTCCTTTATGAATGCAACAAAAATTTAAAAAAAATGCAACCACATTAACTTATTTTTCATGCATAAAGCAGCAAAATTTTTTCCTCTGAATGCTGTCATAATTTTTGTGTTTCTCTCGGTCTATGAACGCGGCCACTGCAGGGAGTTCATTCATGAAAGGGCGACAGTAAGTCCATATCACCGACGTGGGTGCAGCATTTTTGGTGCGAGGTTTAGTGCGGTCACAGCAGACATTTCCTTGAGGGACGTGTTCATGACAGTCACTTTGTTACCTTCTCACAGTACGTGTGAAACATTGCTGTTGATTTGCTGCTACTGGCGGACCTCTGCTCGGACCGCTGCTGCAGACAATAGACTGACAACAAAACGTGTCGCAAAGTAAACAGCGGGTAATTACGAAAATCGAACGAACACCGCCACAGGAGGGAGGGTGAGGGAAAAGTTTGCCCCAGTTGCCTTTCCTTTCTGCCGACCCACATTCTCAGGCGTAGTAATAGAAAGAACACAGAGGAGAGAAGAAAGCGCGAAGTAATTAGTGTAATGACGTCACCACAGACAGAATGGGGACTTTTGTTCATGTACTTGAGTGAATTCGGCCGGTCCGAGAGGCAGAACTTTCTTATCCATCCATCTATCCATCCATCCATCCATCCACCCATCCACCCACCCACCTATCCATCCATCTATCCATCCATCCACCCATCCATCCATCCACCCACCCATCCGCCCATCCACCCACCCATCCATCCATCCATCCATCCATTCATTAATCCATCCATCCATCCAAACAATTATCTGTCCGTCCGTCTGTCTATGGTAAATTAGTACAGAGTCAAGAAAAAATTTTTGTTAAAAAATTAGTTTCTCTTAAATAGATTATCTTCACAGTTGGGCTTCACATTAAGCTATCTTTGGCCACAGTAACAAACTTACGTTTGGGTAGCTACATAATTATGTACTTATGTAGCTTAATTACTGAAATCTCAGTTTTCAATTTTTATTAATTTCCTTTTTTTAATTGGTTGAACTATTACTAAAACTTCTGAATTACTAAAATTGTATAGAGAGAATGGCAGTCGTTTTGCTATATATTGGCTAAACACATTGCTCTTTTTGCCCAGGCGCAGACCTCATAACATCTTTGAAGATATTAACTCCCTACTCCAAAGCCCCGTTCATCGTTTTTTTTTCTTTACCCTAGAATAGATCATGCCTTCATTCAATTTATAGAAGCGCTTCTTTCTCTTCTACGACGCTGTGTTTTGTGTTCCATGCTCAACTGTTTCTTCAGCCTCAGCTCTTTCATTACAGAGTACACAGTTTATCTTAACCGTGGAAATCAAGGTGTAACCATGGCAACCGCTCACTCACTCTGCCACACCAGTTGCATTATGTGAGATATTATATGTATATCCGAGAAACCAAAACTCTCTCTGTGGGGACGGATAAACTGAATTCGCAGCCAGTTCGTGAGACATACGCTGGTGTGAGATGTGGCAGTGTGTGAAACTTTCCTGTATTTCAACTTAGTCTCAATGACACTCAGTTCCCAAGTCCCCTCGCTATTCTACCATCATCATCCTTCTACTCACGAAGTACTAAGCAACAACAAGCCCGTTTAAACCATCAATTTGACGGAATTCACACCAAGCTCTTGACAAGAAAATCCGCCCAGAACTCACAGAGTTTGGGCAATTTTTTTGTTACACAGATTTATACTGATACAAATATATTAAACCCTTAATCTTGTTTTGTTTTGGTCAGAAGGTTTTACTTTTGGATTATGTAAAAATATAGCTACGTTTTAATATCTCGATACAGCACTGAAGTCCCACACCATTGCTACATATGCCCATACTTACACAATATTCTTCGTTGTTGGACATTCTCCATCGGCCAACTTTTTGCTGAAATACGACCTTCCAGAAGCCTACTCTGCTTCCATCTTCAGGAAACAGAAGCACCTGTTCTGATCGAATTTTTAGACCTAGATCTTCTCATCGCTGGGCCCCTCGAGTAGGTCCATTCTTCGCCTGAAGAAGGAAACAAAGCCGGCTGCCGAAAGGCCGTACTTAGAAGAAAGTTAGAAGATGGACAGAGTTAAAAAACAAGAGCGTTTCGGTGGATCATAACCTCCCTCAGAGTGTTATAGATTTGAATTATTATTGTTATTTATTGCATGCTTGATTTACAAAGTCATACATACAATTTAGCTAAGATCACGGACTATCTCCTTTCCAAAATTCAACACTCCCTGCTCCAATATTGTTAACTTTTGCATGTCAATATCTAAGAGCATGTCGCCTCTGTCGTTATTTTACATTAAAATCTTATTCATCACACATTACATTTTTTTTAAAGAATCTGTCACCTTATTTACAACTTTTAAGGACCCAAATTTAAATGTCGCTCCCACCGTATGTGTTCGGGCTTCTGAGGGGTTCTTGCTACTGATAACAAGTCATTATAAATTATGAAATTCGTCTAGGTCCAGTTACACAAATTTTTTATCAATCTGAATGAGACATACGACGGACAGCTTCAAATACAGACGTGAAAATTTATTGTATTGTAATCAGCATAGTCTGCTACATGTTTCGGTCACTTATTGTCGCCATTTTCACGGAGGTGTTCTGTGAAGGATATGTTGCATAAACACATCAATATAATTTGAATTACAAACATTTTGACGTTCTGTGTAATATATCTTGAAACGAACACCTCCCTGAAGATGGCCACAACAGGTGACCGAAACATGTAGAAGGCTATAATACAATAAATTTAAGTATCTGTGTGTGCACTTGTTGGTTATATTTCTCATAATGAATTATCAGTGCATGGTCATGAATCATTTAAAATTCATAATACTCGCTTCAGTATAATGGGCCGGGATAGATCAGAAGGTGTAGCTACTCGCTAAGGGCTGGACGGTCCGGGGATCGAATCTCGATGGGGCGAGATTTTCCGCACCCGTCCAGACTGACCCTGGGGCCCACTCAGCCTCCTGTGAAATTGGTACCGTGTCTTTCCCGGAGGTAAAGCGGCAGGGGCCTAGCTTTGACCACCCAACCCCTTCTAGCACCAAGGTTAAAGAAAGAGTAGAACTATACCTCTACTCCCGCTCTGGGCCTTCGTGGCCTGTTCTAGGGTGAACTTTACAACTTTACTCTTGAAAATCGGTCAAATGTTTCGAAATAGAAAGGTAACCTTCTAGACGACATGATGATCTGTTAAGATTATTTTTTTCCTAATAACCCGCGGTGTACCGGGTTGTATAACGCGACCCGCGGACCAATTATAAATTCAGTATATACTGTACAAATTACACAATAGTTTAGGCCCTTATATATATATATATGTATTAATTTTCATGTGAGTTCCGCCAGCCAATCCACTACAATGGGTGTGTCAATTTGCCATAAGAAGTTTCGAGGCCCATGATATACACCAAATTATATAGTTTATTAGACGGAATTGTTTTAGATTCGTCAGTTTTACCGCTGTAAACCCTCCACATTTATCCTTCTTGTGTATTTCTGATTTATATACGAATCCTGATTGTGCATTTGACAATCTTCACAGAGCAGCCAGATCTCAGCCGCCTTCACGAGGTGACACTTGCTTCATTCCAACATTAACGTCCTTTCTTTCCCAGCGCTACTGATCGAGTTTCCGGCTACGGTATCAATCCACCCTGCTGTTACCTTCCAATGTAATTCTTTGCCAACGAACGATCGATAATGTGGGACTTCTGCGTTATCAGCTTTGTTATGAACGGATCACCTGATAGTTCTCATTTCTGTCTGTGCCGCAGTCATTTAAAATGTAGGCAGTGTCAGTTGAAACCAGTTATATGTATATCGATCACAGCGATTTAATCGGTCTCGTTCGCAGATCACTCTCTGGAGTCACAGGTTAACTGTATAAGTGTGTAAGTTTCTCGTCGCTGGAACTTGTGTCGCTGTGCGTGTGTCACTGACTAGCACGGGGTGCCCTAGCCTTTGCTGCGAATTAAATGTCTAAAGCTGTACCTAACTGCGGCTGGCAGACAAATGATATTGAAGTCCTTCTGTTCTCTCCACACTTCTTTCTTCATCAAGTTTTATTTTTATGATTTTTTTTTTCATTCTCTGATGTGATTTTCCTTGTTTGGGTATGTTCGCCAAGTTTCGAAAAGCGACTACTAGCTTCGCCATGACCGTCCGTCTGTTTGTCCGTCTGCGTGGAACAACTGTTCTCCCATGGGACGGATTTTCATGAATTTGACATTTGGATACTTCTGTAAAAACTATCGAGAAAATTCAAATTTCATTTATATCTCGCAAGAATAACCGGCACTTTCCATTACGACCTATGTGTATTTATAGTATTATCTCGCTCAGTTCTTCTTAGAATGACAGATATTTCAGATAAATGTTGTAGAGATAAAAACACATATTTTACGTTCAGGTCTCTCTCCCCTCCTCCCCCCCCCCCACGAAAATCGTGCTGTTTGTGAGATAATGTAGAAAAATATGGTAGAGACAGACAAGCCACAGATGTCAATTTAATACGGCGCATGTCCTTTCCATACTGGATAACCAAGGCTACAAACACATATTCAGAATGTATAATATTTATTGCTTTCCACTGCAACAATGGTTGAACGAAAGCCCCTCAATATTGTGTTATACGTACATTGCCTGTATTGTTTAAAATACGTAAGTTTTTACATGTCAGCAAGACTTCTTTAAGAATTAGCTTATTAGATTGGCCGCAGCTCAGCATACCGTCCGAAGGAACTTCATTCCAAATGCTTAGACGCACTGTGAGTGACATTTCTAGAGCCAGTAGGCATTATATGCCACTAGTCGAGAATGTAGACGTGACGTGGCAGTACATGTGGGACAGTATCCAACATTCTTTTTTGCTTTCTTACTCTGGCCTCTTTCTACCTACTGATTGTAGGTGAAGAAGGTTATTGTTGCACCTGATCACTCTCCATGACAAACATGCTATCGGTAGGACTTCTCTGGACGAGAGATCGGCCCGTTACTGACAACTGTACCTGTACAAAACACAACACTGACAAGAGACAGAATCCCCCCCGTGAAATTCGAACCCGCAATCCTGGCAGGTAAGGGGCGGCACACTTATGCATTAGACCTCACGATCACTGTATCCGACATTAACCGCTATATATAAATTTTTGGCAGGTCAAACGTGTTGTTTGAAATTAAAAATTTAAACCCTTTAAATAATTCATCATTCGACGATTCTTGTCATGCCAGGCTGTTGCACGTTTAAGATTAACTACGTTTGTTGGTCTCGGTTTGTTATGTCTGATAGTGTCCAATATTGCCAGTCACTACTTTCAGAAGCTTATTGTGCAAATTTGTTGCTCAAATAACTATATCTCTCTTCATTTCTTGGGGCTTATTAAGCTTATAAATGAACATCAAGTGATATTACTCTATAAAACACTTCCAAAATTTCTTACGACATTCCAAAAATTTTAAAAATACAAAACATTATCCGAAAATTCCGTCACTTACTCTGATATAACCCAATTAAAATGAGGTGGAAGGAAGGATTTCGAAAAGGGCCAAAGAGATGTTCTCGTGTGTATAAATATTCATTGCAGATAGAACTGTAAATCTGAACTTATTCGTATAGAGGTTCGATTTGTTTATTTACTTATTTATAGCTTCTGGTGTGTCACTGGGCTACATCTTCAGCGTAGACAGAAATATATGTTTGAGAATTGATCATATTGCGTATCTCAATTATTATTCATTTATTAAATAATTTATTTCTGGGTTTCCATGGTCACTGGTTTACATATTCATAGCAGATATGACAGCTAATCAAATTAATGATATTATTTATTTATTTGTGCCTTATGGTGTGTAATGAACTATATCGCCATTGCAGACAGCACAGTTAATCATATTTTATACTGTTTTCTTTTTTATGAACTTTTTCGGCATTCCTCTGCGTATCATTGCAACTCGATCTGTTATTTATTACATTCCTCGTCTCAATGATTTAAGTATATATTTATTGATGGTTCATTTAATCAGTCAGTGGCTAAGACGATGAAGCTTCAGGTGAACTAATTAATCAGTCATATGTTGCAGGTAATGTGACCGAAAGCCGTCGTGGCCCTATTTGAATTTCCTCCCCTTCTACGTACTTTGCCTAAGGGGTTGAAGAAAACCACAAAAATATTAGTCCTGCGACCGAAATTTGTACCCGCGGCCTGCCAAGTAAGAGGTTTTGGAGATATCCACTCACCCGAGATATTTATATACGAATATCATATGAGATTAAAATAAGCTATTTTCTAACTCACATTACACAACTCTTTACACTTGTAAAGACTTAATCCTACTGTCATAATTACACTTCTGGTAATTAGATATAAGGTATAAACAAGGCGTAATACTGAGGAGCGGTTTTGGAACACTTGTTGCAGTAGAAAAGCAGTAAGTGTTACGTATTCTGAGTGTGTGTTTGTAGTCTTAAGTGTCCAACAGCAATGCGCATGCGCCATATTGTCATCTGTGGCCTGCCTCGCTCTACAAAATTTTTCCGCCTTATCTCATAAAAGGTACGATTTTTTTAAAAAAATGTATTGAACATAAAATGCGTGTTTTGATTTCCTCTACAACTTTTGTCTGTAATATTTCTCTTTCTAAGAAAAATTGAGCAAGATATGATCAAAAATTTATGTTGGTCTTCATGTAAAGTGCCCTTAATTCTTGTCCGAAATATATGAAACTTGAGCGTTATCGACTCTTTTTTTTTTAAATACTCAAGTATAAAATTTCGCGTAAATCTGTCCAGTGGGAGCCGAGTTGCTGCATGCGGACTGACGGACGGACGGACAGACATGACGAAGCCGATAGTCGCTTTTTGTAATTTTGCGAACGCACCTTAAATGTTTCAAAACTAATTCGGAAATATCAACGAAATTTGTTTCTTTTTTACGTAAAGTAGGCCTCGCAATTTCTAAACAGAATTCATCATATAAACAAAAGCTTTATTAGAGTTTCACGAAAATTAAAATTCGGCCTGAACTAAAGCGGTGAAGGGTAGAGCTGTTCTTATGTACGCCATTGAATCGTATGCGGTAGAGGAGGTACAGCTCCACTCATTCTTATCGTCCGTAATATCTGGAGGTTGGTACCTTCACGCTGCGGCCGTTCTACTTCCGATTAAGAAGACCGTGCTACCCTACTGAATGGAGTAAGGGGTGGACTGCAGGTCCGGTTTTGGCCTTTAGAAGACGTTAGAAAATCCTGCTGCATTTGTAAATCGAACCAGTATTCCTCAATGGTACAACCGCTGGTCTACTCACTATACTGACTGAGCTACCAAGGCTCCTGCCGCGACAAAAATAATTGAATTCTTACAACTATTTTTGTGTAAATGACAAATACAGAATTTCGTCGAAATCTGTTGAATAGTTTTACAGCTGAAACGTGCTGAATTTCGACAACACCAGCGGGTTCTTTTTATACAGTTCGTGAAACTGGAGCGAGTAGATGTTAGCACTGGTAAGTTACTGAGATCGTCATTCCCTCTGTTATTCTAAATACTAACCCAATATTCTTCCAGAAAACTCTTTGGTCCTGGACCTCTCGATCGTGAAAGTTGATCTTTGTGATGCCACACCACTCGCGCCCCTCCGATACCCGATAACCGTTTTAGCGCGCGGCAAAAGTCAACCCTCGGAAATGAAGCAATTCCACACAGGAACTGTGCCTCCTCATTTCCTCCGCAAATGAATTTCTTCTCTTGCGGTGGTGTCGTGGTGCATTTTCTTAAATAGGGTCTCGGGGTCGTCTCCAGAACCTCTGGTCTGTTCACAGGGTTGTGCTTTAGATGGCCGCTTTTGGCCTCCTCTCACTTTTTTAAAGAATGGTAGTAGCCTGATGGGTAAAACACTCATTTGGTACGTGTCTGAATATCTGAATACCTCTCCTTTCGTCTTATAAACGAGCTGAACAATTTCAACAAAATTTGAATGAACGTTGTGCCACTGGAAACCACCCCATCTGCATTCACACTACAGCTTGCCTCACGGCAGGTCCAGTGCCTCTTCCAAAGCAAGTTCTCTACATAGTGCAATCTAGTGTTTCCACTTGCAATTTCCAGTACCCTGTATTTCCTTAAGGTTACCCAGTAACTGCTTACGTCTTCTTCATCATCTCCCTGTCACTTCTATCCTTCTATCTATCTTTCCTTAAATAACGCTTTTCAGAAGAGAGAACTTAGGCAAGATGTGACCAATGCAGTGAGCTTTCCGTCTTTCTAATGCTTGTAGTATATTCCTTTCCTCCTTTACTTGTTGTTAGCACTTCCTTGTTTCTTACACGATGGGTCTAACTGGTCTTCTCCACGTCAACTATGGAACGTTATGGTAGTTTCCTACAGTGGCAGAATTTCGCTGGTGAGCCAACAGTTGTGCTTGTAGCGACAAAAATTTACTCAGTTTAGGGCTGTAAAATGTTGCATGATGTGGCCCAACAGATCTCCACAACATTGTATAAATCTCCTCAATGTATTTTTGCAGAAGGTAAATATAGTGTCTTTGCGAAAAATTTGTTTTGCTTTCTGGGTGATGGCGATAACGAGTTAATCACTGAAACTAGATATTTGAAAATAGTAGGAAGGTAAAAAAAACCATCAAACTTGCGTATTACATGTAAATGATTTCGAAAAAAAAGAATTATTCTTTCATAATAGTGTTTTTCTCTATTAATTACATAATGTAATAAAATATAGTCTGACACAAGTTTTTATTAAATATTGTATGAATTTATATCTTTCAGCTACATTTTTCAGCTTTTTAGAAAAAACCAACACCTAAAATGTGGGTACGATAATAATACACACAACATCCATATAAATTATGCTAATAGTCTTCCACATCCTTATGAAACATTTTATGTTTGCACATTATATAAATTCACCGAGAACACATACTTGCAACACCCAAAAGTTTCCTCAGATCAGAACAGACCAAAACCACAACAGCTCTATTTATATCATAGTTTATAAATTTTAAAGATTGTATGCATTTATTTATCCTTATATTTTATTATATTTCATATTTTAACATCTTGTTATTGTAAACGAGAACTCGTCTTTTATGGCTATATATATATATATATATACATATATTGCATTGCCATAAAAGACGAGATCTCGTACACACACACACACACACACACACACACACACACACACACACAAACCCTCCTAGATTCAGCCTGAAGATGGCTCTAAAAAGCCGAAAGATGTAGCTGAAAGCTGCAAATTCATAAAATATTCAATAAAAAGTTCTGTTAGACTGTATTTTACTACATTATTTAATTATTACTTCTGCTAACGACAAAGCTAATTCAGGTTATAACCTAACTTTAACGTATATGGAACCTGTATGCCCAATGAATTCTTCATAATTTGTTGTTAATGTACATATTTATGTTATAATATGTGAGATGAAAATCAGTTATTATTAGCTAATATAAAAAATACCAACTTTCAATTACACCATAATGATTACTATTCAAAATGACCTCATCTCTTCTGTATGCAAAATACTGCCTGTCTACACAAATAATTACGAAATAATAGTGTTTCCTAGGGGTGACAGTTAGTGTGAAGGAGGTTAATAAGCACTGAAACTGTGCAGTGTCTTGAAACACTACAACGTTCACAGCGAGTTACAGGTAGATAGTCGGGCTCATCATTCGTAGTGACGTCCTCAAATTGTGCCACAATATGTGGAACACTGTGTAGGGCTAAGTTATGTGTTTCCTTAATTATTTTTCTCCGCGTATAATATTTCAATTTTGTTTCTTTTACTGATGCAGCTATCTACATTTTGTCAATAATAGGTTGCAATTTTATTAAAATATACGTAAATATTTGTCGTACAATAAATACAATGTTTTGTAGCAAGGATTTATATAGGTCATAGCTTTGAATGTTACATATAACCATAAGGTTGCGTTAGTTTATCCACTTCTTTTGTACAGCATGCCTTGTCTTATTTTCCTTTTGTTGTGCGGCGTTTTGTTTGTTATTTCTGGCGAAACATTCTTCGGATTTAATGTGTGCGGTTGAAATATATTTTGGACTTTTCTTTTGACTAGACCTTGTGTTGTTTTCAGGTGTGCTGAACGTGAATATGTTTGCTGTCTGGCTGGTTTTGTACCTGTGGTCGAGAGAGTATTAATTATACTTGTACAAGCATGAATGTATTCACTGATAATGGTTCAAGAGGGCCCAAACCTGTCGAAAAAGCAACAGAAAGGGCGTAATGTTAACATCCATTCATGAGTAATTTGATGGTTTTATCAGGAAATTATTGTGTTCCTTAGTTGTACAGAAACGTGACTGCTAATAAAGCTGTTGAATTAATTCTAAATATACTGGAAACCTTAAAGCAATCCAACGCAGGCACTAAACGGAATAGGGGAACATTCTGTAAATGTCCAGCCGCGCTCGGACCACTAGTGTGACGGCAGGAAGGCGTTAGCCGCTGTTCCATTTTGCCGTGAGTGTGTTTCCATTAGCTTTCTAATTGTAAAAGCTTGCCAGTTGATAGTAGGTCTTCACTCACTGTTTTAAAGATGGGCATCGCTATGGTTTGGGATGCGGAGTGTCCCGTTATCGTACTGAAAAGAAGTATTACCTACGTTCTGTCGTAATTGGGCATGAGTTCAAAAAATGTTGTCAGCCTACCTGTGAAACAGCAACGTGAACTTGTCGTCTCAGACGGATTTAAACCCATCATCGAATTAAGCACGAAACTTATCATCACGCGATTTCGCTCCATGAATTAACATGGGACTTCACAAAAACCATTATGTGGTTTGTGAATCTGAGAACTATCAACAGCGACAGCACTTTACAATTGCTAGTACACCTACGGCAAAGGTAAGCAGTGGGTAGTCTGGTGGTACGTGTAGTTAATTGGAGAATATATTTTTTTCGTAATTCAATTTTAAAGATATTAATGTCAGCACTAAAATTATTTACACGTATTTCAATGAAAATAAAAACATGTATGAAGTGTTTATGAAGTTAAACTAGAAAAGTACCAACTGCATGGTGTTTCTGTAGTGTACCTGTTATTCACATGCGCGCATTAAAACCATACTATGCAACAGAGAGACGCTGTTAGGCTAAAAGGAATAAAATAAACCGAGAAAACAGTAAATGTCGTTTACCAACGAAAATTTTCTGTGTGCCATTTTGGGCACACGTGCCATAGGTTTGCTAGTCCTGTCCTAAAACAAGACATGAAGGCCCAGAGGAGGAATATAGCTTTATTCTTTCGTTTACTTCGACTGTAGTTGGAGTGAGTTGTGAATGTCACCCCTCTGCGGCTTTACCCCGGGGAAAGGGAATCGGTGCCCATGATACAGGAGGCTGGGTGAGATTCGGGGTCTATCTGAACGGGTGCGGAAAATTTCACCCTCACCCAGGACCTTTCAGCCCATGGCGAGTCGTTATACAGACTGCCCTATCCTGGCCCACTCTATAGCACTGTGTTAAGGTCATAAAATCTTTATCGCTGAACAGAATGAATTTGGGGTCTGTGTTTCCATCATGCATCCAGTGAAGCTACCAGTTCATAAAATTCAGTCCTTGCTTCAAGATCTGCGTCGGACGGTTTGTGAGTCTCAGAGGTGTTGGACGGATGTGGATGCAAAAGTTTTGTTGCTGTTCGACCCTCACCAAATATCTTTCGGGATATGTCGCTAATCTAGAGCTAATTTCTGTCATTTTTTGCCCCTACAGCCCAAAATGGAACCTAGTGCTGGATGTATTTCCACATTTTCTTTGTAAATATTCTCCTGTGTGGAATTGGAGTATCCAGAATTTTCTTCTGAAATTATGATTACGCATCATTATTAAATGTTTAGCATAAAGGACAGCGGGCAATTATGTCATACTTTTTATTTCAATAAAGATTTTCAGCTCCATGAAATTTATCCAAACACTTTCGGTAAACATTCAGCTACCTCATATTCTTTGACGTTTGCTACAGAAGCAAAATGTGACTCTGGTGCTCTATTTACCAAGATTTTGTGAGCTGAAGAAAAAAGCGTGCCGTATTGGTTACTGATGTGGTTAGTCAGGGGACTTGGCCAAATAAACCCAAGAGCTTTGTACATGCAACTTTGGGTCTATGAACAGAGAAAGAAATTCCTACCAGCTGAGGGACTGTCAGCTTCTTTGTAAGGACTCGTCACCTATGCCAAAGGTTAGTCACATATTGCGAAGATCTCGGAAAAGGATGCTAAATTTAAAACTAGAGGATCAAGTTAAATCTTTTAAGATTTGTTTTTGCAACGGATTTCAAAAGCTATTATCTAAATTGGACCTATTCTGATTTTTTATTTATTTTACGCCTCCTTTGGTAATTCAGACTATAGCGTCAACCGGCAGCATTTTTTGAGAATAATCAGTTGGGAAGGTTGGGGAAGGAAGTGGTCGTGGCCTGATGTAGGGAAATATCCCCGCCTCTGTTCGAACGACTGCTTGTCACTTATCCCACAGCGATGCAGAACATTCTATGAATATTAATGATAATTTGGGTTAATCATACGTTGAGATTTCAGGCTTTCACGGAGGTGAGGAATATAGCCACTTCTTCCTTGGGTATGATGCTGTGTAGTTCGGTGTATATTGACTGACGTTTCGAAGCTACGTCTTTCCTTCATCTTTATGTCAGGATAAAACGGATTCATCGGATGTCCCTGCAATGTCTGTATCCCGTGTCTCTGAGACGTTTGTAGAAAAAAACCAGGCGACATGTCTTAGGTAGACCGTGCACACTGAGCCAACATATCCTTCCGGAATGTTAATCTCTACCACACAACAAATTCTCAATATGTTGTCTGAAAATTGTGACTTATACTGCGTGACTGAGCACTGAATGTGGATGGTAAATCCGTAATATCTCGGATAGGCCGGAACGTACAATTATCTTTCAGTGTTCAGTCAGACAGCGTAACCAGTATTTTGTGCATATTGTTGAACAGAAATGTTTGACTCTAGGGTTCAACTTTTGGGTTGCACCAGACTACACAGCCGCAGTGTCTGTCCGGAGGGAAGGCGCCCAGTGTGGGGGGGCAACAGCAGCCCCCAGGAGCAGCAAGCTTTTTCTCCTTGCAGCAAGCTCAGCTTCCTGACAAGACACCGCCGAGACAACAGCAGGAAGGTAAGCAGAACTTCGCGATGTGATGAAGTGAAGTACTGGCGTTGCGGAGATATGTCTCATGAAGACCTTTGGACCAAATTATCAAACTATACGGCATTACACTGCAAAGACCTACTCGACCTACTCACAGTAGACATATCCACGGGCATAGAGGCCTTTATTACGCAGAGACATTGTAACACAAATTTTTCTTAAAATAAAAGAATAGCATGGGTGACATTGTATTTCCAGTTGACAATTTGCTTCCACAACACGATTTTTGTGTAGGATTAGCAATTTCCACTGTTTTTTTTTCTGCCGACGCCTTTAGGATTCCAGAATTCCTAAATAAATTACTATGTATAATTTCCTTCCAAGGAAAAACCGGAAAGGTTTATCGATAGATAAAAAAACTGAAAAATGCGGAATATATAAAATATTTGGGTAGCATGATAAATGATACAAGATGTACACATGAAATTAAGTCCAGGATTGCCATGACAAAAGGAGCATTCAACAAGTAGGAAGCTCTTCTCACCAGCGAATACGAATTAAGTTTAAGGAAAAAATTAGTGAAATGATAGATTGGGAGCTTAGAAATATATGGTGCTGGAGCTTGGACACTTCGGGAAGTAAATCAGAAGTACCTGGAAACAGTTGAAACTTGGAGCTGAAGAAGGATGGAGAAGAGCAGTTGGACCGATCGTGGGAAAAAGAAGATGATAACAAAGCCGAAACCAATAACCTGGAAAACTTGTATATGTGTTGCGTTAGAGAGAGTTTTAATATAACATTTGGTTAAAACAACGGGGATGAATCACAAGTATTACATAGAGTCAAGAATGAAAGAAACGTCCTACATACAATAAAAAGTGGGAAAGATAAATTGGTTAGTCACACATTGCGTAGAAACTGCCTTCCAAAACACCTTGTAGCAGGAAAGTTAGAGGAGAGGGTAGAAGTAATGAGAAGTGGTGGAAGAAGAGGTAAGCAGCTACTGGATGGCCTTATGGGAAATAGATGGTGCTGGATATTGAAAGAGGAGGCATTAGATATCGCCCTGTGGAGAACTTGTTTTGGAAGAAGCTATGGACCTGTCGTAAGACGGACTGCAGAATGCTAGAACATTAAATCGACGGCTCTTGTGTCCTTAATGCCTTCCAGTAGCCGACCAGTCGATGCTGTAGGTACAATCGACATACTGACAACGTCTCAAGTAAGCCATATATATATATATATTAGATAGATAGATAGATAGATAGATAGATAAAAAGATAGAAAGATAGATAGATAGATAGATAGATAGATAGATAGATAGATAGATAGATAGATAGATAGATAGATAGATAGATAGATAGATAGATAGATAGATAGATAGATAGATAGATAGATA
>Ga0123355_10007482_pt1 | contig 16374 bp, 11 predicted proteins | sample TergutEmb28metaG_3_FD_89872 | JGI IMG/M metagenome (GOLD analysis project Ga0123355, IMG submission 89872) | Embiratermes neotenicus P1 segment gut microbial communities from Petit-Saut dam, French Guiana - Emb289 P1 | ecosystem: Host-associated > Arthropoda: Insects > Digestive system > Gut ...
TGTCACCTGGTGGCAGTGGTTATTTTACATGTATACAAAATATGAAATTGGTTACTAATAAATTTAAGTCGGGAGGGCTACATAAGAAGCATGTAGTGGCAACTTGGAATCTTGGGAACCATCCCAGCATTTGCTTATAGACACAGGGAAACCAAGAAAAACCTGTGTCGAGGTGGCCTGTCACAGGACCTTCCGAATACTGACTTCTAGCCAGCAGTCCGGCATCTAAAGTAAAAACAGCAATACACATAAGATGACAACAATGATACACATAAGATGACAACAGTACACACAAGACAACAACAGTACACAAGACAATACACACAAGATAACAATACATACAAGACAACAACAATACACACAAGACAACTACAACAATATGCACAAGACAACAATAATACACACAAGACAACAACAACAATAATACTCTCCTTGTATTTTATGTTCCCCAAAATGTTTGTATTTTATTAAATATAAGGTTTAATGCTTCATGCTTCTTGAGGTTACTGTATATTTTATTTTTGGTGTTTCATAAGTTCTTGGAACCAGACAGGCATTTTACATTGAAAATGGATCTGATGTTTGTAACGATAATGTTGTTCCCAGTTAGTTACAAACATCATGACTACTATACTGTAAATAAGGGGTCTTGTAGTTACAACTGATTGTTGTGTTTACAGCACTGGTGCATCTCCTCAGGTGTGTGGTGCATGTTTAAAGAATCCATCTTTGGTGAAACTCCTCACACAGAGCTGTTGCTTCAGTTGGTCTTGCATTCCATAGTCCGTCTTGCAACAGGTCCATAGCCTCTTCCAGGGTGAACTCTCAAAAGACTGTGATGAGGTGCTTCCTCTTTTCCTTAAGGTTATCCATGCTTATGACTTCCTCCTTGTCTTCTCTTCCTTCCTGTCATTCCTTCTATTATATGTTTTAGAAAGGGGAATGCGGTAGCACAGTGGTTAAGGTGCTGTGCTACAAATCAGAAGGTTGCTGGTTCAATTCCAGATGGTGTCATTGGAATTTTTCATTGCCATAATCCTTCCGATCGCACTATAGCCCTGGGGTAGACTCAGCCTTTAACAGAAATGAGTACCAGGAGCATTTCCTGGGGGTAAAGGCGGCCGGTGCATAGGGCTGACAATCTTACCACCATCCTGTGCTGTTGTCATGTAATCTGGGAACCTTAACTTCCTGGAAACCTCTGGGCCACACCAGGCCTGTAACGGGACTGCTTTACCTGTACATGTTTTAGAAGAAGGTTCCTATACCAGATATGACCAATCCTGTTAGCCTTCCTTCATTAATTACATCTGTTGAATATCTTGGACAGAGTTGTTTCACTTTAAAAATGACTACTTCATTGCAGAATGCGAGATTTTAAACATTACTTGGAAACGTTTGAGCAGTGATTGCTGTTTACCTTGATGACATACACTTCCAACAGTGTGTTCTGCCTCCAGGTCATTGCAGTGGGGCCCTTGAATGGCTTATGGTTGTTAGCAACTCTGGTTGTGGCATATAATGGGGCAAAATGATCATGACCAGACTGTGGTACTATCTAGGCATTTGCCCAGTGGGACTGAGAAAGACTAAATTACGCTTCATTCAAGATGGCTAGTTTCTGGGAAAAAATTTGAACCTGGGATTTCCGGCTATGAAATAAATACAACTCTTACTGACTCACATACATTTGGCGAGATTTATTATAAAGTCCTGCATGTTCTTTCAGTGAAATTCTTAAAAGATAAAGCCAACAAGTGACATATTCTGCCCACTGTATTAAAATAGAAAACAGCCAGTCCTTGTTGTCTTATGTGTTTCTTTCAGCTGTGTTTCATAAAACCTGCAGTAGTGCCTGTTATGTTGTACAGATGTAAAGGTACTTCTCTGACAATTAATTTACGTGACAACTTATTTATGGCTGCTGTTGCAAAATTTATTAGGTAAAACTGTAGGAAATACTGAAGATTTTGAACAAGAACAGTAGATTAACAAAACTTGGGGCAAGAAGGAACTTTTATATACTTGTACATTGAAAAAATATATATATGTGTGTATCTGTAGGATATCCACTTCATTTTTCTGCTATATCTAACCTATGTATGCAACAAAGCAGCTGACTACATGTGAGTAAATGCAATAAATGGCAGAGAAATTTTGAAAATGCCACAACAAGACATGAAAGAATGCTTTTCAGTAATAAATATGTTGTAAGGTTTTAAAATAAAACCATCCTAAACTGAAGTTAGGATAATGTTCACAGCACTTTTATAAAATTTTAACACTTTTTAGGGAGTCGTATGTATAAAGTGGAGTCTGTTGTACCAAAATTTCGGTTAGAAGAAACTGTTTTAAACTGACACCATGCAGCACAGTTTTTATCCGGGAAGCTAAGTGTTTCAAAGCCAGTCAGGAAGTTCAGTGTATTTTATGGAACCTGAAGGTTTATGACCATGTTCGCAAGCCTCTCACTTGTCCCTGCCCTGAACCAGATGGACCCAGTTCATGCTCTCCTGCCTTATTTCTTAAAGACCCATTTTAATATGATCATCCCATCTATACATTAGGTCTTCCAAGTAGTCTTTTTCCTTTACGCTTCCACACCACAACCTTGTATACATTTCTCTTCTTCCCCACGAGTGACACATGCTTTTCCCATCTAATTTTTCGTGATTTGATAAAACCAAATTATATTTGGAGAATACAGATCATGAAGCTCCTCAATGTGTAATTTTCTCCTGTCTCCTGTTACTTCCTTTCTCTCATGCTCAAATATCTACCTCAGCACCGTGTTATCAAAATACCTTCAGCCTTTGTTCTTCACTTGGTGTGCCAAGACAAAGTTTCACCTTTGTTTTATGCATTAAGTTCTAAATGTAAGACGTTAATGAACAAGTTCTGTACAGCCTGGAATGTGAGATCCTGATCCACTTGCTGAAATCACAACTTGAAATGCAGATGTGGAGGTTTCTTCCATCTCTGATGTTACTTCATCTTGCTCACACCCGACTTACCGCCTGGGAATCCAAACTTCAGAACAGGGAGGTATGTCAGTTAGCTAGATGTTTTACTGGAATCATTCGATATAATGTTTACCTTTATGTGTATAGACAGAAGGTCTGCAACATCCAATAAAATCCCCTTTGGGCGAACATCCAGATAAGGTGGTTTTGGTAATGTTTCGGAGACTATTTCTGACTCCATTGTCAGGTAGATGGAGACAGTTTCTGGAGCAATGATTTATTTGTACCACCTGATGTAGTTGGGGGGACCGTGGTAGCACAGTGGTTAAGGTGCTGTGCTACAAATTGGAAGGTCGCTGGTTCGATCCCAGCTGGTGTCATTGGAATTTTTCATTGACATAAAATCCTTGCGATCGCACTATGGCCCTGGGGTCGACTCAGTGTCTAACAGAAATGAGTACCAGGAGTATTTTTTGGGGGTAAAGGCGGCCGGTGCGTAAGGCTGACAACCTTACCACCATCCTGTGCCGTTGTCACGAAATCTGGGAACCTTAACTTCCTGGAACCCTTTGGGCCACTCCAGGCCTGTAACGGGACTGATTTACTTTTTTTTCTCTCTCTCTCTTTTTCTTTTTCTTTGTGTGTGTGTGTGTGTGTGTGTGTGTGTGTGTGTGCATGTTTCAAGCACATATGCTCATCATCAGGAGGTCAAAGTTGCATTACACAGCCTCTGGTATCATCACACCTCACCCTGTGCACGAGATGGCCACCTATAGGTGTGATGATACCAGAGGCTGTGTAATGCAACTTTGACCTCCTGATGATGAGCACATGTGCTCAAAACATGTAGAGGCATGAAATAAACTTATTGTAAAACAAAAATTTTGTGCATCAAGTTGGTTAATTACTGAGATAAACTAATTTGTATGTTTGAGTAGGTATGTTTCAAGTTTGATGTTTGGGATATATTACCATGTACTGGTAGTTTGGTAGACACATTGTAGTATTTCAGAGGAGGTTGCTGCCTTAATTGCGGAGTTGTAAGGCTCTACCTTAAATATGTAGGCAGCATGTTTCTTTGTATTGTTACATATCTACCAAAATATTTGGTGTCACATCCCATATGAGTGTTATCTTAACATTCAACTATCATGTATATCTGATATAGATTGAAGGTGTGAGATTTGAGGTTCTTTCAGAGATGTTGCTGGAGGTTTGAGTCATCTGAGATATGACTCTTTATTGTTGGGCTAGTAAGACCAGAGAGAGAGAGAGAGAGAGAGAGAGAGAGAGAGAGAGAGCGCGAGACCAAGTTGCTGAGGAGAATATTTTTTTTTGGTGAGAGGAAGTGACAGGAGTGTGGAGAAAGCTGTATGAGGAGGAGCCTCATGTTTTGATCAAACTGAGGACACGATGAGCAGAACATGTAATGTGTGTGATGTACAAGAAATGTTAAAATAATTTTGGTCATTAAACCATTCTTTGTTTTTTCATCATTCAGGTACATTAGAACCAACATTCAGACAGCTGGAGACAATGAAACTGGACAAGTCACCATTTGTGATAATCTCAGTGGTGGGGCAGGAGTTGCTGGGTGCAGCCCAGTATGCTGCTGCTGTCATTGTACTAGAAGCTGCTCTCAGAATTGGCACTTGCAGCCTCAAGCTCCGGGGTTCTGTATTCTCTGCACTGTCATCTGCATATTGGGCACTCAATTCTCTGGACAAGGTACATGTTACGGGGTCACAAGTCTGAAGTGTAGCCATAAGCGATTTTATTGAATTTTACAGGGTCTGGCATTGGTATGTCAATCACAGAAGTGCCTGGGATGTGGGCTGGACAGTCTGGGCTTCAATTACTTGCAGGGGTCACTGCATCCAGGCTAGCTCTAGAGTCTACACTGGGTACTTGAGACACTTCTGGAGAATGGGCTGAAATGACAGTGCTATGAAGCCTGCCATTTACCTATGTATGGTGTTGAGGTTAAGAATATGTGGACCTGCATACCTTACTTCCCTGTGTCTCCACGGTATCCACATTGATTAAAGACACACAGATAACTTTACATGACAAAAATGTGAGAAGTGACTGAATTCAATTCTCATTTTCATTTTGGGTTTTTATTTTCATGTGCATGCCTTGTTAAATTCAGTGCCTGAAAGTATTGATTTATCTGTTTCTTAGACTGTCCAAAATAGACTGAATCATTGTTATGCAGAACTGATGAATGAAAGTTACTGAATTTAAACTCTTGACCAGGTACGTGGGTGGGTGTTGGTACAAACGGTCAACTCCTCTGATTGTTCTGTGTTTTATGATAACACAGCATCTTGTGCATTTGTGTTTGAGTGGCAGAGAAGCGTAGTATTGTTGGATGTGAAGTGCTTATGTTGAGAGCTGTATTGTTGTTTAAACTGATTTGTTCTCCATTTGAAGGTCTTACGCCAAATTAAATGATGTAAGCATTGAGTAAGGTTGTGTTACCGCATTAGGCCTGTACAACAGTCATATGGCTTTATGGCCCCTGTTACTGTGAGCATTCAAATGTGTTAGTGTTGGATTTCATCTTACATTGGTTGGTGCTCTGTCCTGTATCAATATTTAGGAATATTTTTGCTTGTACAGTGGTATTGTTTTGTAATTCTTCTGAAAAATAGGAAGTAGAGAATTATTTCTAGATGTAGGAGATGGACAGATAATTAAAATACATGCATTTTATGTTTTTAACCTTATCTTTGTTAGATGTGTTACAGGTGTACCTCAAATGACTAGTTGTGTTATGAAAATTGACACATTAGCTTAATAGTAGTGGTCTGCACACAAAAATGCCAGTCTCATATTTGGGTTTGTGTCAGTCCCATATAAGCCCAAATCAGAAAGCCTATTGTACACAAATTGTAATATCATAAACAATATAGGACCCATTAAGATACATAAATTTAATTTATAGCATTTTATGGTGCGAGGATATTTAATGAAGTACAAGGAACAATAATTTCAGTCTCCACCAGAGCCAGTGGATGCTCCAGTGTATTAGATTTTGCTGCTGCCATTCATATGTTATGTGACAGCTGCTTCGTCATACCCAAATAGCATTCAAAACTGAAGCAACTATGACCAATATTTCCATCTGATCTGCCACTTAGCAAGGATGTTGCAAATTCAGATTCTGGTCATGTAGTCTTGTAGGTGGACACAAATGTGTTGCAGGGATATCCTGCCTACATTATCAGGGTCAGAGTGTTAGTGAGGATGTGGTAAAGCTGTATGGAAAAGGTGACAGTAGGGGACAAGGAAGGAGTTATTCAGTGAGTTTGTGGGGGTGCAGAAGGACCCCAGTCTGCTGCAGCAGGCTGACATAACAGAAGCATGAGAAATCCCTCGTATGTTGGGAGAGCCCCGTGATGTGACCAAGGGAATTCCTCACAGCTGATGTGAAAGGGCAGCTTGACTTGCAACATATTGTATCTGTTGGTCAGGACAAGGTAGCATCTTTTCTTCCCTCTTCCTTGGTTCTGAGTTCATATTTTCCTTGTCGCCCTTCAAGTGTAACTTGTCTGTCTGCTTCTCAACTCTAGCCACCTTGACACAGGAGACAGAAGCAATTGGTTATTCTGAAACACTTTTATTCACCTGCAAGACTTGACGATGTAACATTCCAGAAGCTAACAGTCTGATCACTGCCATGAATACCCTAACAGTTAACTGATGTTGGTACTTCTGGCATTTAGGCAATAAGCTACATGCAGCAGGATTTGGCAGTTGCAAAGACTCTGGGAGACATTGCAGGGGAGTGCAGAGCACATGGCAACCTAGGGTCAGCGTACTTCAGCAAAGGGAGTTACAAGGAGGCACTTACAGCACACCGCTATCAGCTGGTCCTGGCGATGAAGTGTAAAGACACACAGGCTGCTGCTGCTGCCCTCACCAGTCTGGGTGAGTCACTGAGATTCTGTTTCAAATGAAATTGGTTATAATTTGGACTTCAGTTCAGATTTGATGGCTGTTAGTACCCAACACAAGAGCTATGATAGATTGGATATCTTTGGGCACCTGAAGCAAGAATTACTGTACATTTCGTAGCTTTCGGTAGCTGATACAAGAGTTACTGTAGATTTGATAGCTTTTGGTAGCTAGCACAAGAGTTACTGCAGATTTGATAGCTGTCTCAATTCTTAGCACTTTCGGTCAGAATGGTGGTAATCCATGGACTATTTTCTGTATATATTACAAACAACTACCATGGTTAACTGTGTGTATTAAAACATTTGAATATTTTATGCTAAATAATTATAATACTGTGTGTGTGTTGTATAGTTTGTATTTTTGTCCTTTTATGCATTTATATGACTTATTCCACTTTGTATCACCACTTTGATTAACCTGTGGATTTGTGTAATGCAGAATGCATGCATGCATGTGTGTGTGTGTGTGTGTGTGTGTGTGTGTATGTATGTATGTATGTATGTGTGTTTAAAAATTCAGGTGTCTCAGAAAAGTATTAATAAATAGTGATGAGAATTTTAATAAAATTAGGAGAGCGATAAGTTAAGCAAATACATGCTTCTTTTGAGCTCAAAAATGTTGTCTCATCCACAGTCCTAAATGGGTTTGATGATGATATATTGCACATAGCTCTGCAAGGTCTTGGACTGTGTTCACTGCCTCCTGTTCAAGAAAGCATGCAGAAGTGTGAATACAAGACAGTTGTCTAAACCCAGAAACTTTGTAATGTTAACTGTTTATTAAACTTAAAACATTGCATTTCTTACACATACAAATCACCTGTGATTAACAGTACAACCAATACAGTTGCACAGAAGATGCAGCTTGTGTGTGCGCTGTTAGCTGACGTGTTCACTATTGGCTAACCATTCTACTTTTAGAAATGTTAATGTTCAAGATGTGTGCAAGAGTTTAGTCACATTCATGCTGTTGTATTCTGTGTTATGATGTGTATAGGCTGTCAGGTCAGTTCATTTGGTTTCATGTCTTTGTCAGAGATGTCCTTCTGATGTGTGTCATCCCCGTTGTGTTTTGTACAATAGTAAGGAGCTCAGCATATTAGTACTACAGTCAAACACAACTATATTTGCCCCCCAAGACTCCCCAAGAACTCTCCACGCATTCTTGTATAACTGATCCAGAGGTCTAATCACAACCTGAAGATGGCCCCACATATAGGGCCGAAACATGTCGTTATAATATCCTCCTTGTAATAATAGAGGCAAATATAGTTGTGTTCGACTGTAAGTATTAATACACCAAGCTCCTTACTATTGTGACAAGCACTGTTCAGATAGATGTAACAGTATGCAGATATTTATTTACTGCAAAGCTACTCTACATGTTTTGGGTGTCACAGCACCCATCATCAGGAGTACTAAAAACTGTAACTGCAGCCTCTGGTACAGGTCATAATACTGGTGCAGCTACTTCCCTCCAACATGGCCTGCAGGCCACGTTGGAGGGAAGCAGCTGTTGCGTCTGTTGGATTTTTATTAACATTGAATTACAGTGCACAGAACCGTGAGCTTAAAAAACTGTTCAGATACTTTGAATGGACCAATGTTAAATGCTTTCACTACACTTCTGTTGCCATGTTCAACAGTTGACCACCCTGCCTGTGTTAATGTTTACTGTTTGCAGGTCATGTTTATACAGCAGTAGGTGACTATCCCAATGCACTAGCATCTCACAAACAGTGTGTACAACTGGTGAAGCAGATGGGGGACCGTCTGCAGGAGGCCAGAGAAATTGGTAATGTGGGTGCTGTGTACCTTGCCATGGGAGAGTTTGAGAGTGCAGTGGACTGTCACACACAACACCTGCGTCTGGCACGCAGGCTTGGCAATCAGGTATGCTGTGATCAGGTGTGAGGGACTTACAGCATTCAGATCTCGGCACTCTGTGTCCTCTATCTTTCAGTGTTTTGGTGTGTGTAACTCAACATGTACATGTGCATCATGTAACATGATACAGTGACCATGGATTTGTTGTCTTCTGCACTTAGGAAGATGCGATCATTTCTGCAGCTGCATTCGTGATGTGTTGCATAGTGTGGCCTGTTGGTATGGATATTTGTTATGAACGAAGGGGCAGGAACTTCACAATTTTTGTTTGTCTCACTAAACTAGGAGGAGCAGTGTATTAAGTTAGACTTTGGGTAGCACAGTTAGTTTAGTGATGAGGCTACAGACTGCATGTTTGATGAAGTGTGATTCAGTTCCTAGCAGGGGAAGAGATGCATCTCTTCCAATGCCAGAATGGCTGTGGAAATCAGCCAGGCTGCTGTTTAGTGGGTACTGACAGTGTTTTCTCCATGCGTACAGCAACCATGGTGTGAAACTGAGCAGTTATCAGTGATCCCTCTCTAGGGCCAAGGTAGAGAAAGAGTGGAACTGTACCTTCACTCCACCATGTCATGCACTTTTATGTTAATGGGTTAACATACCCTGGACTTCCGTCATCATCACAAATCTGCTGCTAAGTCTGTCAGCTCATCCACTTGAAACAGAATGTGTAGTTCACGGTGTGTTACAGTAAAGATATGAATAGGACAGCCAAGGGAATGGCTGCAGAGCAACAAGTGATGTGATTAAAGTGTGTCCTGAGAGAAAAATATTGTATTTCATATTGGTGCATTTGTGCTTAACTTGGCGTGTTAGGCTAACTTGGTCAAAGCACCATTCAGCAGCCAGACATAGATACAGGAATGAATGTGTTACATTGCCAGGTTCTTTGTGTATATTTGCGAGTCTTATTGTTCAGTGAGGCAGAGTGCTTGACTTATGCATGAGGCTTCTTAAAAGTGAAGCTGTGGTGATTCTGCAGGTGGAGGAGGCTCGGGCATACAGCAACCTTGGATCATCACACCACTACCGACGGAACTTTGCGCAGGCCATCTCGTACCACGAAAATGTTTTGCGGATTGCACAGGAACTGGGCGACCATGCTGTAGAGGCACGAGCATACGCAGGCCTGGGCCATGCAGCGCGCTGTGCTGGTGACTACACGCAGGTGTGGGGTGGTAGTCCATAAGAGTGTCGAAACTGACATTTTAACAGATGTTAATTGTACACAGCTTAGAACTTGAAAATGTATAAATCATCCCCAAAAATTACAAAAGTAAATATCTATTTTACTCAATGAAGAAGTAAAACAGGGAATTAATAGTTATGCTGTGACACTTTAACAACATACAAATCATGTCATTACATTTGAAGTCAATACACAAAATAAAGAATGCTCCGTGAAAGTTGCCATATTGTGTACATTTTACAGAAGGTGCTGTTATGTCATACAAGAACATTTCCTGCTGCAACCAGTCTGGCTGACTACCATATATCTGGCAGTATTTTGTTGTATTTCTGTCATGGAATGAGACACATTTGCATCACTTTCCATATGTAAACCTCCAAATGCGGTGCCAGTATGTTGTGTTCTTATAAGTTAAAAAGTGTAAGCACCGTAACAACATGTTATACATATTGCATACCTTGAGACACCCTGGTATGGCATTACATATATTTACATATCATCATCATCATCATCATCATCATCGTCATGTTCCTGAAGGGTTAGGTGTGTTTCCTGTTCCTTGATGCTCAAGTTGAAGTTGGTCCCTCCATCTCTTCCTCGGTCATCCTATGTTCCTTCGTCCTTTTGGTTTATATTGTAGTGGTCTCAGGGGTTATACAGATGCTGATATGTAAAACCCACAAATCCTGAGAAAACCAACCACAACAACAACGTTGGCTCTGTCGGCAAATCCTACTCCCCCGTCCACGAAGGCTATGGCCACGTGACCCCTGGGCAATGCAGCTAAAACTGTAGCAGACGGGAGAGGGTGCAGGCAAAAGTGCAGCACCTTAAAATTGGGCCCATTCAGCTAAGGGAGCACACCGCTACAGAAAAGCATGCAGGTCTAGAGGCATCAAGGTGGCAGCCCCACCACTAGACTCACCCTGTGACGGGCTGGTAACCTATCCAGGGGACACCAAGATACTCGTAAAATCCTCAAAAGAAAAAGTGGACCAACACTCAGTATTAACATATTTAGTATTTATATATTGTTTTTATTTTGTAATAATTGAAACAATAAATGCAGAATGCAAATCACATACATGTTTAGGCACACAACTGGCATTTTCTGACCTCAACCCAAAGGCACCTGAATGCATTTCTATGCCTGTCATGAATGGGTTAACAACAGAATATACTTACTTTGAATACCATGGAGGCAGTAGTGGGGTTTATAACCTGCATGCTAATAGCAACTGAACAAATGATGTCACTGGGTACAGTAGCTCCATCTGTTGGGCTGTCTGAGTAGGTTCCTACTTTGTTCTCTTTGCAGACACAGAACCAGTCTCCACAATGTGCATCTGAAACCAAAGTGAGATGACGAACAGTGTCCAGTGTGTCTGTCAGTTGTGTAACTTGGTATTTTCTCAGACTCGTGGGTTTAGATTGTTGTGGTGTCAGTTGAATATCACTGGTGTAGGTCATGTTCCACAGACTAAAGCAGCATAATATTGTGCCTTACACTGACTTGTGTTACTGATGGCAGGCAAAGTGGTGGCACGAGCGACAGTTGGACATGGCTCTGGCCTTGCGAGATAAGGTGGGCGAAGGTCGAGCGTGCTCAAACCTGGGTATCGTGTACCAGCTGCTGGGGGAGCATGATGCTGCTCTGAAATTGCATCAGGCACATCTGAGCATAGCACGTCAGCTACAGGACCGTGCAGGAATGGGGCGTGCGTATGGTAATATTGGAAATGCCTACAGTGCCATGGGCTACTATGAACAGGTACTGGTGTAATGCAAATGTACAAACAGTAGTGGTTGCTGATGTTCTGCCTCTGTGGCAGATCATACTGTAGTTGAAGTTGAAGTGCGGGTTCTACTTGTGTAATGTCCACTCTTTGTTGCTGGGAACGTCATGTACAGATCCTTTTACTATGAATTGTCCTGTCCCTAACTTGCAGCTTGTGTTCAGGTTTTCCCACAGATGAACTAAAACTCTCTTTGAGTCCAACAATTTGACTGCACTGTGAACACACCTGGTGTAAGCTGTGTTCAGCAATTGATAGTAGTTATCTCTAGAATGTTTAGTGTGATTGTCAGTCTGTATGTGTAATTTGACCACAGAGATGGAGTGTAAATGGAACTGGATAGTTGAAATAACTGTAGGGTGTCCATGAAGAGGAGGGGAGTACAGTAGAGTTTCAGTGTTTGGGATTTTGACCTTTTGTGATGACCCAGTGTAATACCACTTTCCAAATTACCATCTCATTGAGTCTCTCTGTCTTTCATTGAGTGAGACTGTTGCTTTTATGCTTCATGTAATGAGACAGGCCTTCAGTCATTTAATGGATTCTTGTTCTTGTATGGCACTGAGAATAAATGGAGTAAACTACAATGTTTTTTTTTAAGCTTTTTGAGTAAGTTATTTGTATTTTTATTATTGGAATTTCATAAGTTGTTGGAAAGAGATATATGTCTGTCTTAACATTGAAAATTGTTTCCATTCCATTCCACAGCATGGAAAAGTGGCGGACATTACATGATTAATCATGGTGTCACAGTCCATTGCTGTATTGCGGTGTCAGAATTTATTTTTGCAGTCTTCCGCTGTTGGGTGGTGGGTGTGTGTGTGTGTGTGTGTGTGTGTGTTTTTTTCTTTCCCCCCCCCCAACCCCTTGTTTGTCTTTCACGATGGACAGCAGGAGAGGGGAAAATGTGGCTAGCAAATGCGTAACCTTTTTGCTGGCAAGAGAAATTACAGAAATGTTGTTACATGGGTCAAGATTTGTTATTCCATCTCCATTACAATGCACTGAAGTTCAGAATACACAAAATAGTAAATCTTTGAACTTATTTTGTGGAGGCTTGACACATGGTCTTTCTGGGAGGATAATTAAAGGTGTTTGAACAAAGGAATGACAAGATCACTTGGTGGTGTTAGGGTAGTAAAATGCAGGAGACTGAGACGGGCTGGGTATTTAGGTGGGATGGCAGAGATGTGACTCTAAATTTTGCTGTGGTAAATGATCCTGGGAGTAATGAGATGGAGATGGGGGATGATGCTAATGTACAGAAATGAGTTGGATAGAAGTGGCTCAGGATGGTGTGGGTGACAGTTGGGTGGAACTGGCTCAGGATTGTGTCCAGTGATGGGCTTTAGTATTAATGATGTTCATCTTGGGGCTGTGCTACCATAGCTATAAATCATTTTGTGTATGTAACAGTTGGTAAAACTGTGACATTACTGTAGTATTGCCAGGAATTTCCAAATAGTAAAGAATGTGGAAATGAAATTTGAGGTTCTTGCATGTGTGAGGATTAAGATCACTATCTTTTTGATAGGATGGTGCCCAGTAGTTTGGTTCATGGGTGCTAATGTTTTGGTAAAATTTGGTGACCTCATCTTGAAACTTGTGGTGAGGCAGCAGGTTCCTCCAGAACATTGGTAGTTATGTTCCAAACTGCAGGAGTTACTTGGCAGAGAGCACCAATTGGCACAAGGGAGAGCAGATGTTGGACAGGGCCTGTTTTGTGCGTCTTGTTGTCACTGTGATGTCTTATGCAGGCGATCAAGTACCATAAGCAAGAGCTCACCATCTCCAAGGAGGTGAATGACCGCAGCTCTGAAGCATCAACCCACGGAAACTTGGCCGTAGCATACCAAGCCCTTGGCGCACATGAGATGGCACTGCTTCACTACCGCGCACATCTAAACACAGCACGTGAGCTCAAGGACACTGCCGGAGAGGCGTGTGCACTCCTGAACCTTGGAAACTGTTTGTCTTCGCGTGGTGAATTTGGCCAGGCGGTTCCTTTCTATGAGAACTATCTGATGCTATCTCAGGTACCAAGTGGCAGTCACATGTGTTTAATGTAGCAAGAGAGTTTGTCACAGCATGAGGGCCCAGGGAGTCCGTGCGGGGACAAGTTGTAGGGGAAATTAACAGGCTAAAGTAGCATGGGTATGTTTGATGACAGAGATGTGCAGAACGGATGAGAGTGAAATGCACTGGCAACAGCAAAGTGTCTCTTATGGATAGGTGCCTGTGAGTAGAACTTTTGTCTGGTTGGCAAACTGGGTTAGCATTTCTTGACCTTAACTGATCCCACATCAAAGGATTTTACCAAATGCTTTGAATATGTTTCACAATTTCAGCACTCAGTTTTGAACTGGAGCAGGACAGGGGGCCTAATCTGTGAACATTTACTAGCATTAACAATAACAATAATGATGATGATGATTACAATAATAATAATAGTACAGGTAATCCATCTGCTCTCATTATCAGTACTCCTTTTTTTAATCTGTATGTTCAGTGACTCTAAATGACAGCCACAATGAGAGATTTTAGTGTCGGTAGAAACAGAATCCTGAAATTTTTAGTTAGTAGTAAGTGTTTTAAAGGTAATTTGATCATACTTACAAATCACATGATTCCCATAAAATATGAACATTTTCCTTCACTTCTGTGTTGATGTCGGAATCGTACGAACTGGCATAGCGGTAGGTTATAAACATATGGAATGTGTTATTGGAACATTCATTTGTTTTTATGCAAATGTCTGAAATGGGGATTACTGAATTTGCTTCACATTTTATGTTGTGAAGCAATAGAGATGTTCCTTTATTGGTGACTCTGTCTATCATATTGTTTGTCCTAAGAGATTTCCCTCTGTTCAATTGTTTTCTCTGTGTCTTCATGCTGATGGCACTTCCTTGCTCATACCTTTTCTTGGTGTCTTTTTATAATATTGTTTTAAGTCAGGTCACACAAATTTTCCAAAAATCTAAGAGCCACCTCATATTCTACATGCCAGAAGGGTGCCATGCACAATGTTCCATGCTAGAACCCATAAATATTAGGCTCCACAGTACAAAATGTAGTCATCCTTGTGAACTGGTGCCTGGATTTTGTGCATCCCTCTTTTAAGTACATGTAACATTTAGAGTGTTTAATTTTTATGTTCATTTTAAACATTCCTACATTAATAGCTATTTGAGTTTAATTGAAAAACTGCGAATTTTTTATGTCCAGTACAGGAATGTGTTACATTTGCTTGTGATTTGCGGGATGTAGCTTTGGAAGTACCACAAGAAAACATTGTCTTGAAGAAGTTTTAGGTGGGAGGGTTGCGAGATACAATGGTGAGTCAAATGAAAACTGTAAATATTTTAATGTAATTGTATGTTAATTTTTAAGGTTTTCATTTGACTCTTCCTCGTATAATAATGTTTTGAGTGTGATATAAATGGAAGGGAATACAGTTGAGACAGTGTCAGGATACAGAAACACAAAGATAGACCAGGTTAATGAAGTTAGTTTTTTAGTATAACTGGGTGAACCCTCATGGTGGAATTTGGCTGCTTCTTCTTTTTCCACGTGTAATTCAGGATGTCATATGTTAGCCCAGGCTAGTGTGCAGGTACCCATTTGTTTACGTGATTTGAAATGACATGGATTTGGCATCGACATTATGTCTTGTGAATATCCATTGAATTTATTTTCTTTGGAAAATGTTACAATATTATTGGTCAAAAACAACAAGGAGCTGGAAGGAATTATATACTTTTAAATGAACACAAAAAGCCTTGAAACCAAAAACCAAAGGGGTGGTAAAAAATTTTGGGGTTGTTGAGTTTTGAGTTGTGGATTCCAGTTTACAGGGATGTAACACTGTGTTGTTGGACAGGTGTTTTCTGGCATCCCAAAGGATTTATGGTACCTTCAAGTTCAGGGCCAAGCCATCCAAGAGGACTCTACTTTCACTACTCGACCTTGCAAATGAAGGCACCATAATCCTTTGAAACTCTGTAACCACTCTGCGTATGACACAGCATCACATCCCAGAATACCTGACTCTACAGCAGCATCTTTTTGAGGGTTCCCAGATCTCCCTGTTTTGAGTTACAGAACTCTGATATATATCAGGGGATTTCCTGCATTTCATTTTAATCTTTCCATGTCTTTTCATCAGTACTATATATTATCAAATAGTTGAGAATTGTCCTTATTTTCTGCATGTAGTAATTTCATATTTTCCATGTCTTTTTGAAGCATATGCATACTTCTCAGGAATAATTTCACAGATGTGAGTTACGATCTGTTATGGTTGTCACTTGGTCACTGTTGTCAGGTTGACAGCCATTTAAATTGAATCAATAAATTTTCACCCTTTTTCATGGCATGTTTTGTATTATTTGTGTGTGACGTTGTGGCATTCACCTCACTATCTCTGCGTGTTATTCCAGTAATGAACACTATGAATGTGAAAATTATGATCTGTGATGTAACACAGTGCAGTTTGGTAGATAGGCCAACATTTGGGAGGAACCTACTGCATATTTGGGGGAGGGGGGGGGGGGGGGGGGGCAAGGGGAAAA
>Ga0123355_10007483_pt1 | contig 16373 bp, 11 predicted proteins | sample TergutEmb28metaG_3_FD_89872 | JGI IMG/M metagenome (GOLD analysis project Ga0123355, IMG submission 89872) | Embiratermes neotenicus P1 segment gut microbial communities from Petit-Saut dam, French Guiana - Emb289 P1 | ecosystem: Host-associated > Arthropoda: Insects > Digestive system > Gut ...
ACCCAAGCTGTAACCTCCGGCAGCAATGCCGTTATGCCAACGGTTACACGTCCGGGCCACCATCTCACATGGGCGCCTATTGGTGACTATCTTAATATCACCAGCAGCAGGACAATAAATGCGCATTGGACGCCTTATGGGCAGCATACCGTAGGCTTTAATCTTAATGGTGGGTCATACGCGGGTAATCAAAATATCCTTGTGCAGGCCATAGTGCCCGGCGCCAATGCAACAGCACTGTCAGCCAACCCAACCCGCGCGGGGTTCACATTCAATGGCTGGAACCCTGCCCTTAACCTTACCAATGTAAACGCAAACAGGATATTTGTAGCACAATGGATACCTGCAACTGGTACTCACGCGGTAGTATTTAATCTTGCCGGCGGAGTTTATGCAGGCGAACAAACGCGTCTTTCGCAAAGTGTAAATCATGGCGCTAACGCATTGCCATTAACCGTTAACCCAACACGTGCTGGGTTCAATTTCAACGGATGGAGTCCGACCCTTAACCTAAACAACGTAACCGAGGCTAGGACATTTGTAGCGCAGTGGTCAACGCTGGGCCCATTCACGGTAACCTTTAACCTAAGTGGCGGCAATATAAACGGCGCAATCGTAGATGTTGTAAGGACTAACGTCCCTCACGGTACAAACGCTGTGCTTCCGGCACATCCGACCCGCGCAGGATACGTCTTTTTGGGATGGTTGCCGACAGGCGGCTATATGAATGTTAGTGCCAATACTACGCTTACGGCCAGCTGGGCACCGGCTACCCCTCCAATGCGTACGGTCACATACTCTGTGGCAGCGGGGCAAGGCACTCTAACCGCTTCGGCTATAAGTACTCCTCTTGCCAGCGGACATTCTACTTTCCAGGGCGCTGTTGCATCCTTTACGGCAACCCCGGCCACCGGCTGGCGTGTGCAAAGCTGGACAATAAACGGCAGCTCCTTAACTGGCTACACAAACTCAACCCTGCGCCACGCAAATATTGGCGCAAGTAATATCAATGTGACTGTAACTTTCGAACTGATAACGGGCGCGACCGCAACGCCTACCCCTAGCCCAAGTGACGCTCATGGATGGCATGGAGCCGCCGGTTTTAGGCGTATAAGTGCCCGCCTTGCGAATCATGGCCATAACGCGGTTCTTAATTTCCACCGCTATGATGTAGGGCATCAGGGAGCTTTTGTAAGTGACATGTTGCGCCGGGACGGTATTAACACAGTATTTGTGCCCAACGAAATTCATAATCTTACCGTGTCAGTAGACGGCAGGGCATCCAATCTTGTCCCTACCTTAATCAGGGTGTATGTTGGTGACCTAAACCTAAGCGAAGAGCAGATGTTAATGCTAAGGGGTTTTGTTTTTGACTACGAAAACGGGATATATAATCTAATCCCGGGATCGTTCTCCCAAAGCAGGCGTTATTTCTACTTTGAGTTTACAGGCTCAGGAGTTATAGGCGCTATGATTTACGAACTTCCCACACCGCTTCTGCGTTTAAATATTGGCACGTATCGCTACTACCTCAACGGAGTGCCACGCACAAGTGACGTTGCGCCATTTATAAGCTTTAACCGCACGATGGTGCCGATACGGATAATAGCCGAGGCATTGGGCGCCACACCATATTGGAACAACAATACACGTACCGCCTATATCTTTAATACAGACGGGACTGTATTACGCCTACCGGCAGGACAGCCGTTGCCTCATGGCATGGGCACACCTATAATGGCAAATAACCGCATTTTGGTGCCGGCCAGGTTTGTTATCGAAAATTTCGATGCTATAACTCTTTGGGACCCGCTATTGCGTGAGGTTACCGTTTACAACTTGCCGATAGTATAAGATTTAAGGGATATAAGAAGGGCTGCCACATCTTACGTGGCAGCCCCAAGCGCGAACTTAAACTTCAAAAAAGCGCAAAAATCTGCGTTGAACCATCGCAGATTTTTGCGCAAAGATGTAGTTTAAGTTCGCTCCGGTTGTATTATTGCTTAAGCTTGTGTAATTCTTCATCAATGACTTTTTGAGACTCTAAGCGCTCAAATAATATCTCCGGCTCGGGAATATTAAAACCAGCAGGGACGCTTTTTGTCGCCCAATTATCTGATATAGCCAGCCATCCCTTCACCTTCGTAGACGAGAAAGGCAAAAATGGTTCTAGCAAAACCGCAAGATTAGCGATTATCTGAACGCAGTTGTAAATTGTATCGGCGCAGGCTTTAGCGTCTGTATTGCGTGTAGACCAGGGTTGCTCGCTGTCGAAATACTTGTTTCCAAAGCGTACAAACTCAAACACCGTATCAAGGGCTTCCTTTAGGTTGCCCTTTTCTATTAAATTGCCAATGGCCTGAAATTGCTCATGTATCTTCGCATTAATCTCCGCGGTAAGCTGGCCCTCTGGCACTTTCGCGCCGTGATACTTATAGATAAAGGACAATGTACGGTTAATAAAATTGCCATATGCCCCAAGCAATTCCCCATTGTGGCTGTTAACAAACTCCCGCCATGTAAAGTCTGTGTCGCGCTTTTCTGGGCCGCTTGCTATCATGAAATAACGAATCGAGTCGGGGTGATATTTCCCCACAATGTCCTTAACCCAAACAGCCCAATTATTGCTTGTAGAAATCTTGCGGCCTTCCAAAGTTAAGTATTCGCTTGAAATAACTTCGTCTGGCAAGCGCCATCCTCCGCCATGGGCCATCATAAGCGACGGCAATATGATTGTGTGGAATGGGATGTTGTCTTTGCCGTGGACATAGTAGTGCCGGCTGTCCTCGCCCCATATATCGCCGCTATCCTCGCCGCGCTGTTTGGCTACATACTCGCTCATTGATAAATATCCCAGGACGGCTTCGGCCCATACATATATCTTTTTGTCTGCATACCCATCAAGCGGGACATCTATTCCCCAGTCTATGCCTCTGGTTATGGCACGGTCGCGCAGCCCTTCGTCTATATAGCGCTGTGTAAACGCGGCCGCGTTTTTACGCCAATGTGGGCGCGCTTTAAGGAAGTTTGTCAGTTCGCTTTCCAACTTGGATATGGCAATAAATAAATGCTTAGTAGGACGAAACTCTGGTGTGTTTTTGCATATGGAGCAGCATGGCTCTACAAGATTTTCTGGATCCAGTACATTGCCACAGGCATCACATTGGTCTCCACGGGCTTGCTCGTTGCAGCTTGGACATTTTCCTATAACAAAGCGGTCTGCAAGGGCTGTGCTGCAATGCTCGCAAAATGCCTGCGGAGATTCTTGCTCGTAAATATGATTGCCATCGTACATAATCTTGTGAAAGTCTTGTACAAAGGCTACATGCTCATCAGACGTTGTTTTCCCATAGCGGTCATAGCTAAAGCCAAGCTTTTCAAAGCATTCGCAAAACTCCGCGTGATAATGGTCACAAATTTCTTGGGGCGGCTTATTTTCCTGTTTAGCCCTTATTGCCACAGGTGTACCATGGCAGTCGCTACCCGAAACAAAATAAACATCATCGCCCTTTGCCCTGTAATATCTGGCAATAACATCCGCCGGCAAGAGTGCGGCAAGATGCCCGATATGCAACGAGCCATTTGCGTATGGCCACGCGCTCCCTATTAAAATTTTCATGTGTATGTTCCTTTCAAAGTGAATACAGGTTCTAAATTTCCTAGTACAGCAAAATCAATGAGAAACAGTCTCCGTCCGAGCCGAAATTGCGAACGCTTCAACGCAATTTTGGCGACAGGCGGGACTGTTTTCGAATTATTTTGCTATATACAAAAATGCCCTCCCTCCGAAAACAAAATTTTCGGGGGAGAGCATTAACTATACCATAGTCTATTTCACGGGTAAATTCGGTGGTAATCCAAAATATTCTGCAACCATGTCCGCTGTTTGTTCAACTGTGGATTCATCATCCCAGACAAATTGTTTTATCCCATATGTTGCAGTTTCGGGAGGTGTCTCGCGCTTGCCCTTCCTCCATATAGCATCTGCCTTGCTAACAAGCCGTTGTTTTTCATCTTCAGGGATGTCACGGCGTCGGATTTCATTAACATATCGTTCGCAAAATTCATCAGAGGCCTTATAGTTGGTAATCACTACTGCATGGGTTACAAAAGGGATTATACTGTCTATATCTATAACATTTTCGCAAATTATTTTTTCATGACTTGCGGTAAGTTGGATCAAATCCATTATGGCCATTGGTGTAAAATCATGTGCGATTTCACGTTCCCACGCTGCGGCGTCTTCAGGGTCTTGGGCGAAATAATCCGGTACATTGCGGCATAATCCCGGTTGAAACTGCGGGTCGGCATCTTGTGCGTACTTCCACCTGTTATCACAGGTATGGTATACAAAAATACCGTATCTGCGGCCAAGCTCATCCGCTACGGCCGCTCCGTCACCCCATATAAAATAAACATTTCGCAATCTCTTTTTTAAGACATTATCAGGTATCTGTAACCTTGATGCGGCTTTTTCATCAAGTCTCTCAGCCACTTCAAACAACCTGGTACGGGAGAAGGGTTGCCAGAATATTCCGCGTTGATGAGCTGTGATTCTACTTCCCTTGCTTTGTCATAAAGCAATTTTACATCCGAATCCTTGCTAAAATCGGCTTTTTCTACCTGGCGGATGAAAGATATAACAATTTCTTTCAACTCGTGCAAAAGCGCAACTTCTTCGTCAATGTCGGCAACTTTGTTTCCCAACACTTCCAACACAACTTCCGACCCTGCTGTATTTAAAATACGCTGGATGTCTTTTATGCTGATGTTTAATTTGCGGAGAATCAGGATTTGCTCCAGATGTTTTATTGCGGTTTCATCGTATAGCCTGTAAGCGTGGTTATCACTTCGGGTACTGCTAATCAGCCCCATATCCTCGTAATATCTAAGGGTACGAGCCGATATATTGTACCTGGTTGACACTTCTCTTATTTTAGTTAAACCATTCATTTTGCTGCCTCCTCGTTGGGTTTTTATAAGCATATCCGCTTCCCTAACGGTAGAGTCAAGGGTTTAAAAAATATAAATATCAACATCCCCGGCATCTAATACAACTTTTTCGTGCGTTGCATGCGCAGGTATATCCTGTATGTCGGACAAGGTTTCACGCTCGATATCCTGTGCATAAGCTATCAAAACCGACTTGATAGCTTCGGATTCGGTTTCAAAAGCCAGCTTGACCCTGTCTGATATCGCAAAGCCGGCTTTTTTGCGCAATAGCTGACAATGGCGCAATAATTCCCGATACAAGCCTTCTGCTTTCAAATCAGCAGTAGTCTCGGTATTTATGGCTACATGTGTATTATCTGTCGACCTTGCTATATTGGCCTTATCCTTCTTGAAAATGGTAAAACAATCGGCTGGTAGCTCATTGCTATATCCTTCGATTTTTACCGCTTTTCCTTGCTTAACTATATTGGCTATGCGTTCGTTTTCGGAAGGAGACAGGCTATCGCACAAAGATTTTACATTGTTAAGTTCGCCTTTTAACGCTCGCCCGGCTACCTGAAAATTAAGTGATACATAGGCGCTGCTAAGGACATCAAAATCATCAAGGAATGCAATTTCTTTGATATTTAACTCATCACGGATAACCGGTTCATAAGCCGATAGCGCTTCGTAGGATTTATCCAAATACAAAACAGATAAAGGCTGCTTAACCTTTATATTTTGCTCATTGCGCAATTTTAATGCCTGCGCGATAACATCTCTGACCTTTTCAACATCGTCAAGCACCCGCAAATCATAATCGCAAGCATCAGGAAAAGCCGAAAGATGGATGGATTCTTCTGCCATCTTTTCGTATGCAAGGGTTATGTTTTGCCATATATACTCGGTCATAAACGGCAGAATCGGGGCCATGACTTGGGCCATTTCTTTGATGGCGTAGTACAATGCGCTGTATGCAACTTGCTTGTCGGCATCCAATGACTCCTTCCAAAACCGTCTGCGGTTGATACGTACATACCAATTGGAAACGTCATTAACGCATTGTTCAAACTCGCGCACAACTTCTGGTGTGCTGTAGTTTTCGTAACTCTTGACCGCCTTTGTTCTAAAGGCCGACACGCGATTTTTAAGCCATATGTCCGATAAATTATCCGACGACTTACGCAGTATTACTGGGTTATCAATTTCCGCGTAGGTCATAAAAAAGGCATAGATATTCCAAAACCCCAGGAGTTTACGCCTGGCTTCTTCGCCCAGCGTAAAACCAAAGCGGACATCATTTGCTAATGATGCGCCGGCAAAAAGATAACGCGCGGCATCGGCGCCCATCTTATCGGCGGCTTCGTCGAAGCGTATCATGAAGCCCGTTTTCGAAAACTTTGAGCCATCCTCGGCAAGTACCCAATTATTGGTTTGTACCCGTTCGTACGGGGCTTTTCCTGTTATCGTCATACTCATAAATAGTTGCGAATAAAACCATAGCCGGACTTGTTCCTGCATCTCTATGACCCATTCGGCCGGGAAATTTTGCTCCCATTCCTTGCGGTCGGAAAAATAGCCAAGGGTAGAGAAGGGGACAATACCGGCATCCAGCCATACATCGCCAACCTCTGGTATACGTGAGACTGTTTCTTCGCACTTAGGGCAGCTGATTGTCACTTCATCAACCCATGGCCGATGCAACTCAGGTAAGTTTCTTGCGGCATCGCCGCCCAGCTTTATAAGTTCCTCTTTTGAGCCAACCACACTTAAATGCCCGCAAGCTTCGCATGGGTAAAAGGGCAGCGGGAGCCCATAAAACCGCTTTCGTGAGATATTCCAATCCCCCATGTTATTAAGCCAGTCAAGCATGCGCTTTCCTATGAAGGCCGGTTCCCATTTTACTGTGTTAGCCGCTTCTATTAGTAGAGGCCGCACTTCCTCGGTTTTTATATACCATTCACGTACAAGGCGGAACAAGACCTCTGTCTTGCAGCGCCAACATACGGGGTAACTGTGGGTGTATTCATGGGTCTTAAATAATTTGCCCTGCTCACTCAGTTTTTCAAAAACCAAGCCGGCAGCCATGGACGCGGTACTTCCGGCAAGAAAATCATACTCGTCAAGGAATACCCCTGATTCGTCTATCGGGCATATCTCTGGGTGCAAAAATACTTTACCAAGGTCATAATCCTCCGCGCCGCAGCCCGGAGCGATGTGTACAATACCGCTGCCTTCGTCTGCGCCTACATCGGCCCATGGGATAACTCTGTGTTTAACCTCTTGCTGAACAGCAAGCCAGGGGAAAAAGGTTTCATATTCGAGCCCAACCAATTCCTCCCCCTTTAGTAGCTTAAGCACTTGCTTATCGCCCTCGATATGCTTGATTGCGTTTTTTGCCAAAACAAGTGGTTTGTCAAAGTGCTCGCATTTTACTAAAGCGTAGTCCAGCTCTGGGTTAACCGCCAATGCCGTATTGGCCGAAAGTGTCCATGGCGTGGTCGTCCACACAAGGGCGTCAAACTCTGCGTTTTTCATCTTGGCAATAGCAAAAACGGCGGTATGGGTGATTTCTTTATGAGAGCCGGACATTTCGTGCTCAGATAGCGATGTCCCACAGCGTGGGCACCATGGCATTGGCCTGTGTGATTGGGCTATCCATCCATTTTTATGGCAGATTTTAAGAAAATGCCAGATAGCGGATATATTTTCATCTGTGTGGGTGAAGTATGAGTTATCCCAGTCCATCCACTGGCCCAGGCGCTTAGATTGCCCGGTTATAACATCGGAATATCGTTTTACGCGCTCTACACATTTGCGGGTGAAATTATCCATACCGTAGGTTTCGATATCTTTCTTGTCTTTAAAGCCTAGCTCCTTTTCAACTTCTACTTCAACCCACAGCCCTTGCGCGTCAAAGCCATTTCGGTAATGGCAAAAGTAGCCGTTCATCGCTTTATAGCGTAGGAAAATGTCTTTTATGCTTCTGCCCCAGGCATGGTGTATCCCCATTGGGTTATTGGCAGTGATAGGCCCGTCCAAGAAGCGGAAGCGCTTATTATTTTTGTTCTTTTTGCGTAGTTTTTCAAAGCAATTGCGCTCTTCCCATAAAGCTAAAGTATCCTTTTCCATTTTAACAAAATCAGGTTTTGCTTCTACTGGCATGATAGTTAGTCCTTTCAGATTTTTTGCACCCAGCCCCCTTCTTTAGAAGGGGGTGGCCCGAAGGGCCGGGGGTTGAATACATGCAGCTGTTATCTCCGAAAAGTCATCAATTGCTGCGGCTATGACCATAACCTGAACACCTCCAAATTTATGGGAACAAATAAAAAAACTTCCGCCCCATCACGAATTAAAATCGCATTGGGACGAAAGTTTATCTTCCGCTATACCACCCATTGTACGCCATACAAGCATATGCGCCCCTTGTCACGGTGGGGAACCGTCGCAACCTACTTGCCATATGGCTTTAAGCGCGCCGCTCAGGAGTGATTTTGGGCTATAACTACTTGTACAGGGTTCTCACTGTCTCCTGCTCACTGGGACGTTTGTTAATAGCTTACTATCTCCGTCTTTGCGTTTATGGATATATTATATCAAAGTCTACGAGCATATTCAAAAGTATTTGTTAGACATTTTTACTCATCAGCCTCTTGTATGGTGTCCTCGGCTGTAACTACTTCAATTTTAGCGGTGCTGACTTCGTACGCGGTTTTTTCTAGTACCTCGCCGTCGTCTTTACGCTTTTGGTACTGCCGGCTTTGCATACGGCCCCATAGGCGGATATTGTCCCCGACTACCAGCCTGCCTGCATAACGGGCGTTACGCCCCCACGCAATACAGGGTATGTAGTCCGACTTGTTATACGAACGGTTAACGGCTACCAGCAAATCGGCAATTTCGCGGCCAAAAGGGGTAGTGCGGTATATGGGCGGCTTGCATAGATACCCATTTAAAAATACATCGTTGGGGCTTGGGTCAACTGCTTGGGCTTGGATTTCGATATCCCTAGCAAAGACTGTCAGAACAAGTTTGTTTTTACGGTCGGCTTCTACATAATTGTTGTATGAGCGTATCTGCCCACGAATAAGCACCAGCTGACCCGGTTTTAGACTGGCCTTGTCTATAATCCTTTCAGAGACCGTAACCGGCAGTGAGTCAGCGTTACCGCTTAACCGCTCTACTTCTACGTCAAAGCGGTAGAAACCTTCGCCGTATATTTCGTGGCTAAACGTAAGGTCGGTCAGGACGCGCCCTCCCACCTCTACAAAGTTATAGCTATTTTCCATTTGATTCCCGCCTCTTCAGTTTCTTCTTTTGTAAGATATGACCGCTTGGCAGGTTTTAGAACCTGTATTTAAAACCTGCACAGAGACATATATTGCAAATTAATTCGAAATCGGCTCTGGCGAGAACCGTTTCTCATATAATTTGCTGTTATTGGCCGGCACCAGTATAACACGTCTGGGGTGTTTTAAAGTTATTTGAAACACAAATTTAAACATGTTTCATCATTCTATCATATTCTACCACAAATTGCCCAGACTGTGGCAGCCCCAAGCGCAGATTCTGGAGAAACAGATGATGTCCCTATAGGTGCGGCAAATTCTTGCGGGTCTTGAGTGTTGCCGTATAAATTATCAAACGACCGCTGGATGCATACATGCATGCCGTCTTCTGTAACACTTGACGCGGTTACGCAGGCTTTGTTATTAAAGCCGTATGTGATTAGTCTGGCACGCCGCGGCGTCAAATATGGAAATATTTCCTTGTCGTCTGCGTTAACGACCAAGTAGCCCTCCTGTGGCATTTTGGGTACCAACTCCGCCAGGATGGGTGATGCCTCCGACGCTACCAATACATCTAGCTTGGGGCCTTGCTGCTGGCTTTCTGTAATGTGATAGCAGTTTGCGGTCCCCTGGCACATGCGTAAAAATGCCCGTGCCATTTCACGTCCGTTTTGCCCTACCATTCCCACTGATGGCATACATACCTCCATTTGAATGGGGGTTTATTTAAATGGGGGTTCTGCCCCCATACCCCCGCCACTCCGGCGGGCAAAGCCCGCCTACGCTTCCTCGCTGCGCTGCGGGCCTTGCGCCTGCGCTACGGCAGTTAGCCTGGCGACTATTTTGCTTTGTTTTGCGCATACGCCGGCGTTGCCGGCTGTGCGTATGCTAAGTGTTAGGATTGGAGCGCCCGGATAGTCGCGTTGCCTGAAGTGATTTTGCGGCTTTGTATATAATATTAATGATGTATTTAATCTTTGCGTAACCGGCTAGATTATGCTGTTAATTTTTTGGTATGACGAAGTTGGAATGTTGTTGGCATTTTAACTGCTTATAGGTAAAGGAATTTAACAAATGCCTCTGGCATTTTAACTGCTTATAGGTAAAGGAATTTAACAAATGCCTCTGGCATTTTAACTGCTTATAAGTATATAATACATTCATGGATACCCTTAATTTGCCAACTAAGCGGAACTTGTTGTTGGCCAGGCACCGGCTGGCTTTGGCTAGTAAGGGTTTCGATTTGTTGGACAAGAAGCGGCATGTATTGATAAGTGAGCTATCTGTTGTGCAAGGGCGGGCCGAGCACATATGGGATGATTTATGCGGTGCTTTGCATTTTGCTTACAAGGCATTGGGTATCGCGCAAGCGGAAATGGGTCGGGAGCGGGTGCAGCAGGTTAGCTTGTGTATGCCCAATGAGGCTATAGTTGAGATGCATCCCAGTAATATTATGGGTGTAGTCGTGATACGTGCAGATATCGTGTACTCGAATGATGACAAGATAGCTATACCCTATGCTTTAAGCGAGACCACAGCGTCGTTGGATGAGGCTGTACTGGCTTGGAATAAAGCCCGGGAACTTATTGTTACCTATGCGGCAATAGAAAATTCAATATATAGGTTAAACCTGCATATTAAGAAGACACAAAAAAGGGCCAATGCACTTGGGAATATTACTATCCCAATGTACAAGGCTCGGATAAAATACATACAAGAGCGGTTAGAAGAGCGCGAACGGGATGAACTTTCACGGCTTAAACGGGCTAGACGCGTAGCTCAGAGCCGCTCCCATTTAAAGTAACAGCGGCTTCGGGTATGCCTAGCTCCCGGCTCAGCAGTTCGACTAATTTTGTAAGGCAAAATCCCCCTTGGCAGCGTCCCATTTGTGCGCGGGTGCGGCGTTTAAGGGCGTCCAGGTTTTTGGCCCCTACTGGCCTTTTTATTGCTTCTATTATTTCGGCTTCTGTTATTGTTTCGCAGCGGCATATTACCCGGCCATAGGCTGGGTTTTGTTTAATTAAAGCGGCTTGCTGGGCTTTGGGTAGCTCGCGGAAGCGTTTTATGCCTATACGCTCTGGCTTAAAGCTTGGGTTTATTTTTGGCTGCAAGCGTGCGGTAGCAATTGCGGCTATTCTTTCAGCTATAGCCGGGGCGGCTGTTAATCCGGGGGAGTCTATGCCCATAGCGTTTATAAAACCGGGGAGGGTTTCTTCTATAATAAAATCCTTTTTCACGTGCTTGGCGCGTATCCCGGCAAAGGCTGTGATGCGGTCTTTTATAGGTATAATATTTAGGATTTGTTGAGCCTTGTCCAGGACTTCTTGCAGGCCTTGTGGCGTGGTGCTTGTTGATACAGGGTCTTCGGGCGATTCGGCAGTGGGGCCCAGCAAGATATTATTGTCTATAGTAGGGATTACCAGCACCCCTTTGCCTAAATGGGTGGGTAATTGAAAAATAGAATGCCGCACTAGGTCGCGCTGGGTATTGTCCAGTAAGTAGTATTGGCCGCGCTGGGGGATGATGGCTTCTTTACGGGGGCTAATGAAGTTATGAATCGTGGCGCTTTCTATTCCGGCTGAGTTTATATTATTTTGGTGTGCAGTAATTGGCTTGATTCACCGTAAGCATTGCGAGTCCTTATAACAAATCCGCTGCCATTGTCCGCCTCGATGCCTATGACGGCTGTTTCTAATAAAAATTCCACACCATTTTCGGCCGCGTTTTCCGCAAACGCTATCCCGGCCTCGTATGGCGAAATTATGCCTGCTGTTTTGGCTCTTAACGCGCCGGTTATACCAGGGTTAAGATTTGGCTCAAGTGCCAGGGCTTCTTGTGGGGACAGTAGCTCCATTCCTGTGACGCCGTTTGCAAGGCCCCTTTCGTACAGGGCCTGTAATTTTTCCGGGCCGTCTTCTCCGGTGCTTATCATTAGCGAGCCGTTTACCCGGCATGGGATATCCAATTCCTGTGTAAGTTTTGCATACATGGCTAGGCCTTCTACATTAAGGGCGGCTTTTAAAGTGCCGGGAGTACAATCATAGCCGGCGTGTAATATGCCACTGTTGGCCTTGGTTGCACCTACTGCTATATCGGCCTCACGTTCAATCAAGAGGGTCTTGAGCTTGTAGCGGCTTAAGGTACGGGCTGTGGCCGTGCCTACAATTCCGCCGCCTATGATTATTACATCGTACATGCGTTATGAAGTGCCTCCTTTGAGGGTGTCGTAAATTAGGATGTTTTGTTCTGATGGTTGTTATCTTTATTATACTACAACTCCGTACTACAGTTGTAACCGCCTTTGTCAAAATCATCAACTCTTTTTGACTGTAGATTGATAGGGCTAAATGTTTGTGTGGCTGTGGGAGTTGGCGGAAAGGGTTATATAGTCACCTCGAAATTGATTTATAGTGTAAGATTTTGATACATCTCCATCAATGCCGCAACGCAAGCAGCTTCATTAAAGCCCTTGCTTATGCCGGGGAAGCCGTATAGCCCCATTACGGCGCGGTCAAGGGCCGTGTGGGCTTGTAGTAATGTTGAATGGAGTAGCATCGAAGTTTCACCATACATATCGGCTAGATTACTTTCGGGATATTGCTTCCGTGCGTCTAACACACCCTGCGCGAGTGTTTCGATTTCGGCTTTTTGGGCATTGGTTGCGTTAGGCCAAGGGAAGTTGTTATATACAATGTCTTTTGAATAGCGATAATCACTCTTTAGACGTCCACAGACAGCCCTTGCCCATGCCATGTGTACGTTTGATGTTAATATACCGAAGTGGTATAGCGTGGCATTTGGGATAATTAAAACGAGGTTTGTGGCTATGGTGTCACCATCTAAAAATCCAATAGGAATATATCTGCGCCGTTCAGATGATACAGAAGGAATAACGATAAATGTATCTGGGTTATATGTTTCACGAAATACCATTGGCCTATCTGCAAGCTTTCGAGTTGCAGCATCAGGGCTGGATAGTCGCATCTGGCGACACTTTTCTATACGTTCCATAACAAGCGGCATTTTTATTAAGTCAGTGGGAATCGCATCAACCAACCATAAGCAATAGCGGTCTTTGTTGTTTATGAACTCAACCGCACCTATTAAGCGCTTAATATATTTTATTGCGAGCGGCTCTTTTTGTATAAAAGATTCATAGTCATTAGCTTCAATTATCAAATGCCCTCCATCAGTTGGTTGATTGCCTTTCTGAATACTTGGCACATCACAAATTGGCTTGCTCCTGCTCGAAATTAATACGCTTGGTGCATTCACAATATAAGGACTGATGTTTTTGGCAACAGTTTTTATGTCGCTATTGTAAATGACTCGCTCCCCTGTATAACTGGTGCTGAAACCAACAATTACACAATGAACTGCGGCTTTATCGCTTGCTTCGCTATTCCATTTGAATGTGCTGTGTGCAAAGTCGATTTTGATATTAAACACATCAATCATTTTGCTCCACAAGAGCGAAACTTGTTCCCCTTGTGTGATTGAATTGGTAGAAACAAATGCACAACGAATTTCTGTCCCCTTAATAAATTCAGCAGATTTTACGAACCATGCCGTAACATAATCCATAGTTTTGTTCTTTGGAAAGAATGGAAATATATCTTTTCGTTGCTCAGGAGAAAGATTGTTGTTTCCCACAAACGGCGGGTTACCCATAATATAAGAAAGCCTATGCTTAAGCACAACGCTCTCCCAATCAACCCGCAAAGCATTACCATCTATGATATTTGCGTAAGTTTTAAGGGGCAGATAATCCAAATTCATGTGAATAATATTCTCTGTTTCCTTCATCATTTGGCTTTCTGCTATCCACAACGCAGTGCGTGCAACCGTTACGGCAAAGTCGTTGATTTCTATACCATAAAACTGCCCGATAGAGACTTGAATTGGGTTGAAGTTTGCGTCACCAATTTGACCTTGCCCGCGCTGCAAAACGTTTATGACTTCATTTTCAATACGGCGCAAACTAATATATGTTTCAGTCAAAAAGTTTCCGCTTCCACAAGCCGGGTCTAAGAACGACAACGAGGCAAGTTTCGACTGAAACGAGCCGAGTTTTTGCATCTTGGTTTTTTCCACGGCAATACCGCAAATTTCTTCAAACTCTTTCTTCAATTCATCAAAAAACAAGGGGTCAATAACTTTGTGTATATTTTCGAGAGATGTATAGTGCATACCGCCAGAACGACGTGTTTCAGGATTTAACGTACTTTCGAATACTGCGCCAAATATAGTAGGGCTTATTTCTGCCCAGTTAAAATTTTCGCTGGCTTTGGTCAACAGTAGAATCCTTATTTCATCCGTAAATTGCGGGATTTCAATGTCTTTTTCATCAAACAAGCCGCCGTTTACATAGGGGAATCTGGCAAGGTTTTCATCTAGATATGGGTCACGATTTTCGGGGAGCGTGTCCATCACATCAAATAATTCGATGATAGCTTTCCTCATATGTCTTGCTTCAAACTCTGTAAGATAATCATGGAACATAGCTTTTCGCCCAAAGATACCCGCGTCGTCCGCATACAGGCAGAAAACAAGTCGGACGCATAACACGTTCAAGCTTTTGAGTGCGCGCTCACTTGTTGGGTCAACATATTGCTTAGCTAAGGCATCATAAAGCAACCCAACAATTTCGCCTGCAGCAATGGAAACCTCCATTTCACGTTTCAAGCGTTCATTGCCGCTGTCTGTTAAAAAAGCAAGGCGATAAAATTCTGTGGGCAGATTTTCGAGTAAAATTTCTTCCGGCTCGCCGCCGGGACGTTCCATATCATATACCAAAAATGTGCTAAAATTGCATGTGACAACCCAGCGTGGATGCTTAGACAAAGGCAACTCAGTTATGTAGCGTTTGGCTTGCTGGAAAGGCGTGAGCAAATTGCCGTCCGATTGTCTAATTGGCTTCCTCAAATCTATATCCAAGCTTTTTTGTTCTATTAGCACCCGTGTTGATGGGATAATAATATCTATAAAACCTCTATGATCTATATGCGCTTTGCTTTCAAACTCGACAAACTGCTCTGGTTGCTCTACTCCGTAAACATCACGAAGCAACGACAACCAAAATGGTTGGCTCTGCCCTTTTTCATATCCTTTGTCTTTCCAGAAGTCGGCAAATTTTTTTGCGGTGGCTCGTTGTTGTACATCAGTCATAATCTAAACTCCTTATCGCTTCGTGAGAGTAACCCATACGAACTATAACAGGATGCAATTACCAAAGCAATGTAGCAACATTAATCACCGGATGAGCGGTTGAACAATAGCCGTGCCGTGGCTATAATAGTTATAGGGACTGAGTAATAGTTTGACTCGATTTAAGAAAGAGGGCGTAAGCTTAATGGATAAAGTAGACACATGGCTTGCAAAAATCGACTACTCACAGCTAATGGATTTACGTATAGATTATGCCTTTAAACTACTCTTTACAAAGGGCAATCCACGCTTGCTAATCTCGTTACTTAACGCCATCTTTGCCAACAAAAAAATTCCCCGTGTAATTAAATCCTTAACGGTTAAAAATCCGTATTTGGATAAAGAATCGGGCGAGGATAAGTTGTCCATACTAGATATAAGAGCAGAGTTAGATGATGGTACAACCATACTCATAGAAATGCATATGTATGGATTAGGCGAGTTAAAAGCCAAAACTATACGCTCATGGGCAAGGGTTTTTGGTAAAGAATTGGAAGCAGGACAAAGCTACGATGACCAACCGCCAACTATAACAATTGCCTTTACTAATGGTACGATAGAGTCACTAGAAGATATAAAAAATCCAAATGTTATTAAAGGAAAAATTCATAGGCATTGCAAGATTATGGACTGCGAGGATTTTTCAATATTTACAGATGCAATGGAGCTGCATTATATTGATATGAAAGCCTTTGTAAAAGCAGTAAACGAGGCCAACAGTATAACTACAGACTATACAGAGGAAGTAATGTTTACCAAATGGCTTTCGGTAATCACTCAAAAGGAAATAATCAATAAAGCTATCATTGAGGACGCTTGCAAAGAGTCCAGCTAAGAAATGTCAATACCCGCCCGAGGAAACGAACGAGAAAGATTTTCATCCAAGTAGACAATTAAAATATTGACAGCAGGCACCCGATAGCATGAAAGAAGCGGGCTAACGGC